>Ga0209711_10004017_pt1 | contig 12088 bp, 8 predicted proteins | sample ArcticOcean_MG_C_7_FD_187441 | JGI IMG/M metagenome (GOLD analysis project Ga0209711, IMG submission 187441) | Marine microbial communities from western Arctic Ocean - ArcticOcean_MG_CB11_88 (SPAdes) (version 2) | ecosystem: Environmental > Aquatic > Marine > Oceanic | place: Arctic Ocean... | reverse complement strand
GCAATAGAATAGTATGAAAATAGGTATTGTATGTTATCCAACTTTTGGAGGTAGTGGAATTGTAGCTACCGAACTCGGTAAAGCTCTTGCCGACAAAGGGCATGAAGTACATTTTATAGCTTACAGACAGCCTGTACGTTTAAGCAATAGTCTTAATAATGTATATTTTCATGAAGTTAGAGTAGCAGAATACCCACTTTTTGAATATCCACCTTACGAATTAGGTTTGGCTTGTAAATTATTTGATGTTGTAAAATTTGAGAAACTAGATTTATTACACGTTCACTATGCTATACCCCATGCGTATGTAGCTTACCTAGCAAAGCAGATGCTTGCAGAATATGGAATAGAAATTCCTGTGGTTACTACCTTACACGGTACAGATATTACCTTAGTTGGTAAAAGTCCAGGTTTGGCTCCAGCCGTAAGTTTTTCTATCAATCATTCGGATGTTGTTACTGCGGTATCGGAGGATTTAAAAAAGGAAACACTTGCTTCTTTCTCTATTCGCAAAAAGGTGAATGTAATTCCTAATTTTATAGACTTTAGTATCCATCAAGCTAACTTTAGTAAGAAACTACATTCTCATTTTGCACCTAATGGAGAGAAAATCCTCGTTCATATTTCTAATTTTAGACCTGTAAAAAGAGTCGCTGAGGTGATACAAATATTTGCAAAAATTAGAGAACAAATGCCCGTTAAATTATTAATGGTTGGCGATGGACCTGATAGAGAATCGGCAGAGTACTTGTGTAGAGATTCTGGTTATTGCACGGATGTTAAATTCTTAGGAAAGTCGAATGATGTATCGAGAATTTTAGCCGTTTCAGATTTATTTATCCTTCCTTCGGAAAAAGAGAGTTTTGGATTAGTAGCCTTAGAAGCAATGGCTGCAAAAGTACCTGTAATTTCTAGTAATGCTGGAGGTTTATCGGAGGTGAATATTAATGGAGAAACGGGATATACTTCTGATGTTGGAGATGTAGACAAGATGGCTACAGATGCTATTAATCTACTTTCTGATGAGAAATTGTATGAGCAATTTTCGGCAAAAGCATACAAAGTAGCGAAGACTTTTGATATTAAAAATGTATTACCTCTTTATGAAGCTATGTATAAAAAAGCACTTAGATAATATGTGGAAGCTACAGAACAATCAGCTTGTGAGGGAGTTTAAATTTGAAGATTTTGAAGAAGCGATTCAATTTATCAATTCTGTTGCTGTGTTTTGCAATACAGAAAACCACCATCCTGAAATTATAAACGTTTATAATAAAGTACAACTTTCTTTTTGTACACACGATGAAGGGAATTCTGTTACCGAGCTAGACTATAAATTAGCTGCACTTATAGACACCTTGTAATAATGGTCGAAAATCATATTGAAATAGAAGGCGCTAATGGACGTAAAATATCCATAGACTACAGATACAATGATTGTATGGAGCTTTTAACTCCAATTGTTTACGTACATGGATTTAAAGGTTTTAAAGACTGGGGCTCATCCAATTCTGTAGCAGATGAATTTGCTGAAAATGGCTTTTTCTATCTTAAATTCAATTTCTCTCATAATGGTGTTACCACAGAAAATCCTATAGATTTTATTGATCTTGAAGCTTTTGGAAATAATAATTATTGGCTAGAGTTTGTGGAACTAGGATTGATTATAGACTGGTTAGAGAAAGAGAATTTACCAATAAACTTTTCTAAGCTTTCTGTAATAGGACATAGTAGAGGAGGAGGGATTGCACTTCTTAGAACTGCACAAGATTCCAGAATAAATAAAGCCATTACTTGGGCTTCAGTTTCTGATTTCGAAGGTCGCTTTCCTAAGGATATTTCTGAATGGGAAGCAAAAGGAGTGGAATATATGTACAATGCTAGAACCGAACAGATGATGCCACTTTATTTCCAATTGTATTCGTCTTACTTTGAGCATAAATCAGCTTTAGACATAAAATTACAGTGCGAAAATATTCAACAAAACGCTCTGGTTATTCACGGAACAAAGGATCCAGTGGTTGGTATTGAAGAGGCTGAAAATATCCATCAAAGGATAAAACATTCAAGGCTTGAAATTATAGAAGATGCTGGACATACTTTTGGTGCAGTTCATCCAGCAAAGAGAACAAAACTACCAAGAGATTTACTAAAAGTAGTTAAACTGAGTATTGATTTTCTTCGTTAAGGAACGTAGTAGACTAAATAACACGTTTTATGAGAGCATTAGAATTTAAGAACTTCTCCAGACTTTATCTGTTAATATGTATAGTAGATATAGTTGTAATTCAGCTATCTATACAATACAGTTTTTTAGAGTTTATTTGTAAACCCTTGATAATGTTTAGTATCATTGGATTTACAAGAATGTATCTAAAGGAGTTTCCTTTTTATAAATTGATTTTAATAGCTTTTATATTCTCTTGGTTTGGTGATATATTCCTACTAGGACAACAATATCATACACTTTTCTTTGTAGCAGGATTGGCTTCCTTTTTAATTTCTCATATACTGTACGCTAGCTTTTTTTATAAATCTGCTCTTAATTCTTTAAATACTAACAAGTGGGTAATAGTAATTCAATTACTACTTTTCATTTTAGTTATTGGCTTTTATAGCTTGATGTATCCTGGCTTAGCGGAACTTAAAATCCCTGTATTATTTTATGTTTCTACTATTGGTTTAATGGGAATATTAGCGGTAAACAGATATCAGTTTGTAAATTCTAAATCTTTTTATTTTACGCTTATTGGAGCATTTGCTTTTATATTATCTGACAGTCTTATCGGTTATTCAAAGTTTGTATGTGATATTCCGTACTCTCATGTACTTATTATGACTTTCTATTGTATCGCACAGTATTTAATTTTAAGGGGTTTTGTAGCACAGGAAACTGAGTAATGAATTAACATTTTAATACAGAGTCTCTTTAACAGATTTTATATCCATAAATTACTGTTCACTTATTCTAACCAGTCATAAACTCTCGTATAACTTTAATTATAAAATAAAACCCATATTGTCTTATAATATATATTATGTTAAATAACGTATTTAAAAGAAAGACGAGAACTAATCTCGCCTACTTTGAATATTACTTCTGTAATTCTTTAATCCTTACGTTTGTTCTCTTCCAGCAGTCAATATCATCAGTTTGGTAACAAACTTCTTTAAGAGCGCCTAAAACTTCTACGGCAGTATCGTTTATACGAACAGCCTCTTCTAAAAATGGTTTAGCTTCGGCATATAAATTATTACGTTTCTTTTTAATAGAAGAATATTTCTTTTGATCTGATGCACTTAAACCTAAAGAATTCATCTTTTCGATTAGGGCTACCGTTTGATCTAAAAATAAACCTGCTAAGTTATTATAAGCATCAAAATAATCTGCATCAATAGCAATTGCTGCTTTGTATGCTAGCTTGGCTTCTTCATACTTATTTAAATTCCCTAAGGCCATTCCTTTAGCAAACTGAAGAATCTTATTGTCTGGAGCAGCTACAATGGCTACATCTAAACTATTTAACAAAGCATCGTTATCGTTTTGAGCTAAATAATAATTAACCTCCTCGAAAATTAGTCCTGTATGGTTTGGAGCTAATACTCTACCATTTTTTAAAGCTTCAAACTGTGCTTCTGCATTGTCTACTTTTCCGTACTCCTTAACTAAGGACATATGGTATTCTCCGTTAGAAGGATCCAATTCTAATAAACGAGAAAGTAATTCAATAGACTTGTCAGAATCTTTAGCTTGTACCGCCATTAAGGAAGCATTAAAGATATTTGAAGTATCTACCTTTCCAATAGCATTAGATGCATTTACAAATACTACTTTTTCGAATAGACTTAATGCTTCGCTATATTGTTTAGCATCATATTTGTCGTATGCTGCAGTTCCTAGTGAATAAGCACAACGTATAAGCTCAACTTTAGATTTCTTGTAGTATGAACTTCCAGTTACTTTGGTATCCATTAAATACGCACTTACTGCAGTATCTAAAAAATCAGTTCTTTGAAGTTCTTGTACCGTAGTGTCTTGAGATAAAGTAAAGTAAACCAATCCTTTATGGTATAAGAACTTGCTTAAATCTTTTGCTTTCAAAGTACCACCCTCGTCAAGCTTTATATCTGCTTGATCTATGTATTTCTTTGCAGCAGGTATATCTTGTTTTCTATATGATAAAATCGCACTAGTAAGATCTGCTTTCTGTGCAAATGCTTCCCCAGCAAGTATAGCTACTGCTGCAATTAAAATTCCCTTTTTCATATTAGGCTTCTAAATTGTTTTCTTCTGTGTTTGTGTTGTCTGAGTCTTCAGATACTTCTGTTGATTCTCCATCAACTAGCTCTTCCTCTTCTTCCTCATCCTTATTTACTTTTGCTACAGCAGCAATAAAGTCGTTACTCTTAAGTGTAATTAGTCGAACTCCTTGTGTAGCTCTACCCATTATACGCATTTTCTCAACTTCTAAACGAATAGCAACTCCCGACTTTTTAATAATCATTAAATCGTTCTCATTTGTAACGTTTTTAATAGCTATTAAATTACCTGTTTTTTCTGTTATACTAATCGTTTTAACTCCTTTACCACCTCTATTGGTGATTCTGTAGTCTTCTATATCAGAGCGCTTTCCGTATCCGTTTTCCGAAACTACCAGTACGTTAGAGTTTATATCATTCACGCAAATCATACCAATAACTTCATCGGTATCTTCTATTCTAATACCTCTTACACCAGTTGCATTTCTACCCATTGGGCGAGTTGCATCTTCGTGGAAACGAATTGCTTTACCAGATTTTGCTGCTAACATGATGAAAGAGTCACCTGTTGTTAACTTAGCTTCTAATAATTGATCATCCTCACGAATACCAATTGCGTTAATACCGTTTATACGTGGACGAGAGTAAGACTCAAGCGTTGTCTTTTTAATAATACCACGCTTAGTACACATAATAATGTAATGATTATTAATGTACTCTTCGTCTTTAAGGTTGTCTACATTCAAGAATGCCATCACCTTATCGTCTGGCTCTAGGTTAATTAGGTTTTGTATTGCTCTACCTTTAGCCGTTTTAGATCCTTCAGGAATTTCATATACTTTTAACCAGAAACACTTTCCTTTTTCGGTAAAGAATAACATATAATTATGGTTTGTAGCCATAAATATTTGCTCTACAAAATCTTTATCTCTAGTGGTAGCACCTTTAGAGCCTACTCCTCCTCTACTTTGAGTTTTGTATTCCGATAATAAAGTACGCTTAATATAGCCTAAGTGAGAAATTGTGATAACAACTTCTGCATTCGGAATCATATCTTCAATACTTAAATCTCCTCCAGCGTATTCAATTTCGGTACGTCTTTCATCACCGTATTTTTCGCGAATTTCAATTAACTCCTCTTTGATAATCTCCATACGCACCGGTTCGTTGGCTAGGATATTTTCTAAGTGAGTGATGATTTTCATCAATTCGGCGTGCTCTTCTTTAATTTTATTTTGCTCTAGACCTGTAAGCTTTTGAAGTCTTAAATCTAAAATTGCTCTTGCCTGTAGCTCAGAAAGTGAATAATTAGCAATTAATGCTTCACGTGCAATTTCTGGAGTTTTAGAGGCTTTTATTAAGGCAATAATGGCATCTAGATTATTTAATGCGATTAATAAACCTTCTAAAATATGTGCTCTTTTATTCGCTTGTCTTAGCTCGTATTCTGTTCTACGAACTACTACTTCGTGTCTGTGTTCTACAAAGTACTTAATCATTTCTCTAAGAGTAAGCAACATCGGCCTACCTTTTACAAGGGCGATGTTATTAACTGAAAATGAGTTCTGTAGAGCTGTGTACTTGAATAATTTATTTAACACAATGTTTGGTATAGCATCACGTTTAAGAATATAAACAATGCGCATACCATTACGGTCAGATTCGTCACGAATGTCAGAAATACCTTCTAACTTTTTATCGTTTACCAAGTCAGCCGTTTTCTTAATCATATCGGCCTTATTCACCATATAAGGAATCTCAGTAACGATAATACAATCGCGTCCATCTACTTCCTCAAATGCTGTTTTAGCTCTTAATACAATTCTACCTTTTCCAGTTTCGAAAGCATTTTTAACGCCGTCGTAACCGTAAATAGTACCACCAGTAGGAAAATCTGGTGCTTTAACGTGGTTCATTAATCCTTCAGTGTCAATATCATTATCTGCTATATAAGCAATAATGGCATTAACAATTTCGGTAAGGTTATGTGGAGGCATATTGGTTGCCATACCTACAGCAATACCAGAAGCACCGTTTATTAATAAGTTTGGAATTCTAGAAGGTAGCACTGTTGGCTCCTGTAAAGAATCATCAAAGTTTAATCTAAAATCTACAGTTTCCTTGTCGATATCTTTTAACATCTCTTCAGAAATCTTCTTCAATCTAGCCTCAGTATAACGCATTGCTGCAGGACTATCGCCGTCAATAGAGCCAAAGTTACCTTGCCCATCTACAAGCATATAACGCAAAGACCAATCTTGTGCCATACGTACCATTGAGTCGTAAACTGAAGAGTCACCATGTGGGTGATACTTACCTAAAACTTCCCCAACAATTCTGGCAGATTTTTTATGTGATCCTGTTGCGCGAATTCCCAATTCATGCATTCCGAAAAGCACTCTACGGTGAACAGGTTTAAATCCATCTCGAACATCTGGTAAAGCACGAGAAACAATCACAGACATCGAATAATCGATGTATGCAGACTTCATTTCATCCTCTATATTTATAGGTATAATCTTTTCTCCTTCAGCCATTTACTTAGCAATTAAGATTTGTATTCTTTTCTGTCTTTTAAGACACACGAATATAAACTAAATTGCCTTTTAATACACCACTTTGTTGGGTAAATAATTAACAATTTATTGGGGTATTATGTTGAAAAAACTCACCTATATATTTACTATATTGTTAAAAGGTATTTATCTTTGAGTTTAGGAGAATTATGTATTAAAACAAGAAACGATTATGGATGATAATTTCTCACCCCGAGTAAAAGACGTAATTCAATTTAGTAAGGAAGAGGCGATCCGTTTAGGACATAATTATATAGGTACCGAACATTTACTATTAGGTATTATTCGCGAAGGCGAAGGTGTAGCTATAGACATTATGGTTAACCTAGGAGTTGACGTGAAGTCTCTACGCAAGAAAATTGAAGACTTGTGTGCGAGTGGTTCTGTAACCGATCAGACCACCGCATCTAATATACCCTTAACAAAACAAGCAGAAAAGGCTTTAAAAACTACTTTTTTAGAAGCTAAGCTATACAACAGCGAATTAATTGGTACCCCTCACCTACTGTTATGTATTTTGAGAAATGACACCGATCCAATGTCACATTTGTTTGAGCAATTGGATATAACCTATGAAATGGTGAAATCTCAATTTGAAGATATTACTGGAGACGAAGAAGTTGAAGAACATCCTTACAGAACTGAAAATTTCTCTGATGATGATTCTGATGATGATGAATTTGAAAGTACAGGTGCGAGCGATTACAGAGCCGAGAAAAAATTTAAACTTACAAAGAAGTCTAAAACCCCTGTATTAGATAATTTCGGTAGAGATTTAACCAAGTTTGCTGAGGATGATAAGTTAGATCCTGTGGTAGGTAGAGAGAAAGAAATAGAAAGAGTTTCTCAAATTTTATCACGTCGTAAGAAAAACAACCCTATGCTTATTGGTGAACCTGGTGTGGGTAAATCTGCAATAGCAGAAGGTTTAGCATTGCGTATTGTTCAGAAAAAAGTTTCTAGAGTATTATTCGACAAGCGAATTGTAACCTTAGACTTAGCTTCATTAGTCGCTGGTACAAAATACCGTGGGCAATTTGAAGAGCGAATGAAAGCGGTGTTAAATGAATTGGAAAAGAATCCAAATATCATTTTGTTTATCGATGAAATTCATACAATTGTTGGCGCTGGTGGTGCCGCAGGAAGTTTAGATGCTTCGAATATGTTTAAGCCTGCTTTAGCAAGAGGTGAATTACAGTGTATTGGTGCAACTACTTTAGATGAGTACAGACAACATATAGAGAAAGATGGAGCATTAGAGCGTAGATTTCAAAAGGTATTAGTAGAACCGACTAACGATGTGGAGTCGCTACAAATATTGCAAAACATTAAAGATCGTTACGAAGCACATCACAATGTTACCTATACAGATGATGCTTTAAAGGCTTGTGTGAAACTAACAAACAGATATATTAGTGATAGACATTTACCCGACAAAGCAATTGATGCTTTAGATGAAGCTGGTTCGAGGGTACATATTACCAATATTCATGTTCCAAAAAACATTATTACTCTAGAGGCTAAGCTCGTTGATATTAGGAATCAGAAAATTGATGTTGTAAAAAAACAACGTTACGAGCAAGCTGCACAGCTTAGAGACGTAGAAAAGCAAACTGAAAATGAATTATTAGATGCACAAATTGCATGGGAAGAACATGTTAAAACGCATCGAGTAGTTGTTACAGATCAGGATGTAGCAGAAGTTGTGGCAATGATGACAGGAATTCCTGTGAATAGAATTGCTGAGAAAGAAAACGACAAGCTTTCTTCTATGGCAGACCTGTTAAAGAAGAATGTAATTGGTCAGGACGAAGCGGTTGCTAAAATTGTTCGTGCTATACAGAGAAATAGAGTCGGATTAAAGGATCCTAATAAACCTATTGGCTCATTTATCTTTTTGGGACCTACTGGTGTAGGTAAAACACAATTAGCCAAAGAGTTGTCTAAATTACTATTCGATAATGAGTCTTCTATGATTCGTATTGATATGAGTGAGTACATGGAGAAATTCTCAATTTCTAGACTAGTTGGAGCTCCTCCAGGATATGTTGGATACGAAGAAGGTGGGCAATTAACAGAGAAAGTTAGAAGAAAACCCTATTCTGTAATTTTATTAGATGAAATTGAAAAAGCACACCCAGATGTATTTAATCTTTTATTACAAGTTCTAGACGATGGAATGCTTACAGATAGCCTAGGTCGTAAAATTGACTTTAAGAACTCTATTATTATTATGACTTCTAATATAGGAACTCGTAAGCTTAAAGAATTTGGTACTGGAGTAGGCTTTAGCACTGCAGCTAGAAAAAGTAATTTTGATGAGTATACCAAGAGTGTTATCGAAGGTTCTTTAAAGAAAGCTTTTGCACCCGAGTTCCTTAATCGTATAGATGATGTGGTTTTATTTAACACGCTGAGTAAGGACGATATTCATAAGATAATTGATATTGAGCTTGATAAATTGTTCTTGAGAATTAAAGAAATTGGATTTACACCTAAAATTACAAATGCTGCTAAAGATTTTATTTCTGATAAAGGCTTTGACTCTTCTTATGGAGCTAGACCACTTAAACGAGCTATTCAGAAGTATGTTGAAGATATATTAGCAGAAGAGATAATCTCTAAAAATATTTCTGATGGTGATAAAGTTCTAATTGACTTTGATAAGAAAAATCAATCTATTAAAGTTAAAGTGACCAAACCAAAGCCTAAAAAAGTTAAAAAAGACGAAGCTAAAGACGAGTCTGCATAATGGATTATTTATAGTATTGAACAAAAAAAAGGAGCCAATTGGCTCCTTTTTTTATTCAATACTAATTAAGCTTACTCTTCAGTAGTAACAAATTTATCCATCACTTCTTGACTTACACCTGTATAAGAGAAACCTCCATCGTGGAATAAGTTCTGCATAGTTACCATTCGTGTAAGATCTGAGAATAATGAGATTACATAATTAGCACAAGCTTCAGAAGGAGCATTTCCTAAAGGAGACATCATATCTGCATATTTGTAAAATCCATCAAATCCTTTTACACCACTACCAGCGGTAGTCATTGTAGGAGATTGTGAAATTGTATTTACACGAACTTTCTTTTGTTTCCCAAAGTGGTATCCAAAACTACGGGCTATAGATTCTAAATAAGCTTTGTTGTCAGCCATATCATTATAGTCTGGGAATGTTCTTTGAGCAGCTATATAAGAAAGAGCAACTATAGAACCCCATTCGTTCATGGCATCCATTTTCATTGCTGTTTGCATAACTCTGTGAAAAGACATTGCAGATACATCCATTCCCTTCATCATGAAGTCGTGGCTTAAATCTGTATAGTGTTTTCCCTTTCTAACATTTATAGACATTCCAATTGAGTGTAATACAAAATCAATTTTTCCGCCTAAAATCTCTTGAGATTTTACAAATAGGTTTTCTAAATCTTCCATTGAAGTAGCATCTGCAGGAATAACCACTGCATTACATTTTTCTGCTAATTCATTAATAGCACCCATTCGCATAGCGATTGGAGCATTAGTAAGAACAAATTCAGCACCCTGTTTTTTTGCTTCCTCAGCAACTTTCCATGCAATAGACTTAGAGTCTAATGCTCCGAAAATAATACCTTTTTTCCCTTTTAATAACATGCTATTTCTCGTTAAATTTTAACAAATATAATTGAAATTATCCTTTGTCTAGCGGTTTACCATAAGTGCTTTTGCATTTTCTAATGCTGCCTCGCTAATTTGTTCACCACTAAGCATTTTTGCCAACTCTTCTAATCGTTCCTCTGCTCCTAGCTTATGTATTAGAGTTTGAGTTTTACCGTTTATGTCTTTTTTCTCTACCTTATAGTGGTTTGTAGCTTTTGCTGCTACTTGAGGTAGATGACTAATCACTATCAATTGAATTTCGCTTGACATTTCTGTAAGTATTTTAGCTATTTTACCTGCTATCTCTCCAGAAACACCTGTGTCAATTTCATCTAAAACTAAGCAAGGAAGTGCTAAATGTTTTGCCAGCAATGATTTTATTGCCAACATTAATCTAGAAGTTTCTCCACCTGAAGCTACTTTAGACATCTCTTGTAAATCTATTCCTTTATTGGCTGAGAATAAAAAACGTATGGTATCAATTCCAGTGTCATTAAGTTCTTCATTTTTAACTATTGAAACTTTAAATTGACCATTTTTTATACCAAGTTCAGTAAGTGTAGAAACAATAAACCCTTCTATACTTTTTCCAATAGCTATTCTATTAGAGCTTATGGATGCTGCCTTTTTAATAAGTTTTAACTTCGCTTCGCTTATTGCTTTTTCAATTTTCTCAATCCTCGCTTCTGTAGAAGAGTATTTTACTAAACTCTCTCCAATTTGTTCGAATTTTAATAGCAGTCCTTCAAAGTTTAATACTCTATGTTTTTGCTCTAACTGATTAATAAGGTTAAGTCTTTCGCGGCATGATTCAATATCAATACTTTCACTTTGGCTAGCAGATAATAATGACTCACTCTCTTTTGAAATATCAACCAGTTCAATAGTTGTACTATTTAGTCTTTCTGCTAGTTCAGCATATTTACCATTAATACTGCTTATGTTTTGTAAATCTTGTACTAAATTAAATAGTTGGGTATTTACAGCTTCACTAGTGTGATTTGCGTCTAATACAAAGTGTACCTTTTGTAATATTTGATCAACTTCTTCTTTGTTTTCGGCTACTTTAACTTGTCCTTCTAAGAGTTCTTTTTCTCCAGAAATCAAATTAGCTTCTTCTAATTCGGTAAATAAAAACGATAAATAATCTAATTGAGTCTTAGATTCTTCTCCCTCGTTTAATAATTTGTCCAGTTCTTTTTCAAGAGAGTTTAAATTTGCATAACCCTCCTTATACTCCTTTAGTAATAACTTATGTTTTGGATTGTGTTTTTGTGCTAAGCTGTCAACTAATTGAAGTTGGTAGTTTGAATTGTTTAAAAGTACCGTTTGATGCTGAGAGTGAATATCTATTAAATAGGCAGAAAATTCTTTTAAAATCGATAAGCTTACTGGACTGTCGTTAATAAATGCTCTAGACTTTCCATTTGCCGAAATTTCTCTTCGTATAAGTGTTTCTTGGGAATCATAATCCAAGTCATTACTACTAAAGAAAGTTTCCAAATTGTAATTTCCAATCGAAAACACACCTTCAATAATACATTTATTCTGGCTGTTTAATATAGATTTCGAGTCTGCCCTCTGCCCCATTAGTAGCTGTAAAGCTCCTA
>Ga0209711_10004003_pt1 | contig 12112 bp, 18 predicted proteins | sample ArcticOcean_MG_C_7_FD_187441 | JGI IMG/M metagenome (GOLD analysis project Ga0209711, IMG submission 187441) | Marine microbial communities from western Arctic Ocean - ArcticOcean_MG_CB11_88 (SPAdes) (version 2) | ecosystem: Environmental > Aquatic > Marine > Oceanic | place: Arctic Ocean... | reverse complement strand
TTTTGTATCTCCAGGATTATCTGACAACAAAATGTATGCAGCACAACGTTCAAACTTGTATTTTGGAACTGGCTTGTTAAATTCGACACAAGAAGTTAAAGTGCTGGATATGAGCGATTTAGATGCCAGCAATAATGTTCGTATGGTGATGAGATTCACCAGTTCTGTACAATTCGGAATTGCTTCTGACATTGTTGAGTACGCTTAAAATTAATTAACTAATCAAATTTAAAGGGGTGGGTTCTGCCTACCCTTTTTTATTTAAAAAAATATAAAAAATATGGCTTGTGCATTAACAACAGGTAGAAAAGTACCTTGTAAAAGTGCCTTTGGTGGCATAAAAACTGTCTATTTTGCAGACTTTGGTACTATTGAATCAATTGACGTAGATACTACATCAAAGGAAGCAACGATTACAAATGGTTCTACCCCACCAGTATGGTTTGAATTTGACGTAAAAGGTAATTCTTCTTTAGAAACTACTGTAACATCATCACGTGAGAATGGTACAACGTTCTACACTCAAACTTTAAACTTAACATTAACTTATTTAGACGCTAAAACTCAAGCTGAATTGCAAACACTTGCAGCAGCAAGACCTTACATTGTTGTTTTAGATTACTACGGAAACAGTTTCCTATGTGGATTTGAAAATGGAATGGAATGTACTTCTGGAAGTGCGGTTACAGGAGCAGCAGCAGGAGATTTAAGCGGTTTTTCAATGGTATTTGAAGGATTTGAAGAAGCAGCGCCTTATTTCCTTGCATCAGCAGTAACAGGCGACGCAACACAAATTGACCCAACTGCATAATTAATTTATTTAGTTAGAAATTAGAGCATCCTTTTTAGGGTGCTTTTTTTTTGCTTTATTCATTTTACAAATTAGTTCTTTTTTTTCGTTATATAGGTAATGATTATACTTACTACATCAACAGCATCACAAACACTATCTGTAATTCCAAGACAATACAATGATAGTCAGTTTACTATGGATATTAGGGATGATAGTACAAACGTAAATGTACTATATCACATAAACACAGCGGTTACTTCTGGTAATTACCTAACTTTTGGCAATGTGTTTAATCCTATTTTAGTTGAAAATCATTTTTATGACTTATATTTATACATTGATTATAATTACTGGAACACAAACAACAGTTTCTGGAATTTATATGATGTATTATGGCAAGTAGATTCGGATTATAAAGAAGATATTTTCAGGGATAGAATATTCTGTACAGACCAAGACATTGATCAGTTAAATGATAATGACCATTACGATATGAATAAAGGGAAATTTACTTCATATAATGGATATAATAATGATTACATTGTAATATGAAAAAAACACAATTAAGAAACGAGAAAGGACAGTTTAAAAAAGCCTCAAAGATTTCTGAATACGGAGTTGTAAATTTAAGCACTTACACAAGCCCAGAAATCAAAGAAGTTTCTGGTAAAAATTGGATTGAATATGGTGCTGATAACAACTATTTTCAATATCTAATTGACCGCTATAATGGTTCACCGACTAACAATGCTGCTATTAATGGTATTAGTCAAGCTATTTATGGAAAAGGCATTAATGCTACCGATTCAAACAAAAAGCCAAATGAGTACGCTCAAATGATTTCATTGTTTAAAAAGGAAGTTGTAAGAAAATTATGTTATGACCTTAAATTAATGGGTCAATGTGCTGTTCAAGTTATATATTCAAAGGATAGAAAGAAAATTGCACAACTAGAACACTTCCCAATTGAAACATTAAGGGCTGAACGCTGCAATGAAGATGGTGACATACCTGCATATTACTATTTTAAAGATTGGGCAAATATAAAAAGAAGTGACACGCCAAAAAGAATCCCTGCTTATGGGATGTCAAACGAGAATATTGAGATATATTACGTAAAACCTTATAAATCAGGCTTTTATTATTACTCACCTGTTGATTATCAAGGGGGTTTACAGTATGCAGAACTTGAGGAAGAAGTATCTAATTTTCACCTCAACAATATACTTAATGGTCTAGCACCCAGTATGTTAATCAATTTTAACAATGGTACGCCAAATCAACAAGAACGTCAATTAATTGAACAAAAAATAGCAGCTAAATATCAAGGGAGTTCTAATGCAGGGCGTTTTATAATAGCTTTTAATGATTCAAAAGATGCAGCAGCAGATATCACACCAATTCAATTAAGTGATGCTCACAATCAATATGAGTTTTTGTCAAGTGAATCAACTTCCAAAATTATGGTTGCTCACAGAATTGTGTCACCAATGTTACTTGGAATAAAAGATGGGTCAGGACTTGGTAATAATGCAGAAGAAATTAAGACTGCATCTTTATTAATGGATAATACTGTTATAAGACCTTTTCAGGAGCTTTTAATTGATTGCTTTGATCAACTACTAGCATACAACGATATAGCCTTAAACCTATACTTTACGACCTTACAGCCATTAGAATTCACGGAAGTTAACAAGGACTTACAAGACAATGAAGATATAGAGGAAGAAACAGGCTATGAATTTAGCAAAGACGAGAATCTAAAAATGATTGATGGCAAGCAGGCTTATAAAACAAAGGAAGAAGCTGAAGCAAAAGCCAAAGAAATGGGATGTGGTGGTTCACACGAACACGAAGTTGAGGGTGTTGTCTATTTTATGCCTTGCGTAAGTCACGAAGAACTGAAGGCACCTTGTTGGGATGGTTACGAACAATATGGCACTAAAATGGTAAACGGAAAAAAAGTTCCTAATTGTGTCCCATTATCTGAAATGAATTTAGCTGATGAAATAGGTGCTGAACTAGCACAAGAATTATTAGAATTAGGACAAGATGAAGATGATTTACTTGACGACTATGAATTAGTTGATGTGTCTGAAGTTGATTATGACAATGAGGAAAAAAATGATAAATTAATTCAAGAACTTAACCAAGAACAAGATTCTAAACAGTCGACTTTAAGTAAAATTGTAAATTTAATCAGCACAGGTCGTGCATATCCTAAAAGCAAATCAAAGCAGGATGGAAACACTAAACAATCAGGTCGTGAAAGATTTATGGTTCGTTATCAGTATGCACCATTAAAGGCTTCTGTAAGCAATTCAAGAAAATTTTGTGTTGCAATGGTAAACGCCAAAAAAATATATAGAAAAGAAGACATTGAAAAGCTATCAAGTAAGCCAGTTAATGCAGGTTTTGGAATTGGTGGTTCTGCAACGTATTCAATATGGTTAAATAAAATCATTGACAAAGACGTAAAAAATTCAGAATCAGATAGTTACAAATTATACAAAGGAGGGGCTAGATGTAAACACAAATGGTTTAGAAAGACCTATATGCTTACATTGGATGGTGATAAATCTTTGGTATCAACGACAAAGGCAAAATCAAAGGGTTTTAAATTTCCTGTAAATGATCAATTAGTTCCTGTTGCACCGCACGATATGAATTACAGGGGGTACACAAAATCATATTGGGATAAAATGGGATTTAAATATTAAAATATGGCAACAGTATTATTTATAAATAGAACAGATTTAGTTCGCAACTCCATTATGGATGGGAATATTTCGACAGATAAATTCATACAATTTATTAAGTTGTCACAGGAAATAGATGTCCAACAGATATTGGGAACAAATATGTATGATGGATTAACAACTGCGATTCCTAATATTGATCTGCCTGTAAATGCACGATGGAAACTAATATTAGATGACTTTGTTGTCCCAATGCTTATTTGGTATGCCCAAGCAAATTATTATCCATTTGCTGCTTATCAAGTGCGTCAAGGTGGTGTATATAAACACACTTCAGAAAGTGCTGAAAGTGTAAGTAAATCAGAAATTGACTTTTTAGTTGAAAAGGCACGAACAAACGCTGAATGGTATTCAAGAAGGTTTATTGATTTTATGGGATTCAATCAAACAACCTATCCAGAATATACAAATAATGTAAATGATGATATTTACCCTTCAGGTAGTGCGACATTTAACGGATGGGTGTTATGAGTTATAAACCGAAGCAAAAGAATATTGAAAAATTAAAGACTTTTTTAAAGAAAGTTAAAATAAATAAAACAAAAAAATCAAAGAATGGCAACTCTATTTAATACTAAAATATCTCAAACCTACGAGGGGTTATTAAAGACTATTGACAATGCAGCTATATCAGCAACGTTAAGGGAACTTACGGATGGTTCAGGAAACCAATCTGGGCTGTATTTAAACACCGCAGGGGACTTTAAAGTATCAGCTATATTAGAATGGGGTTCTTTGAAAGATACAGGCACAGGGGTCACTATAACTCGTTTCGTGACTTCTACTGATGGTTTAGAAAACTTTGATAACAATACATCACTACCTACTAGTGCAGCAGTTAAACTGTATGTAGATACTAAATTTTCACAAACAGATACATTAACAGAAGTATTAAGTTTTGGAAATGTTACAAGTGGATTTGATATTGCTGTAAGTGCAGGGGATGACATTACGTTTACTGATACAAGTAAGGCAATATTTGGAACTGGTCAAGACCTTGAGGTAAATCACGATGGCTTTGATAGTTTTATAACTGATTTAGGAACTGGAAACTTAAGATTAAGAAGTGATGACTCTGTAAGGATTCAAGCCTCAACTGGTGGAAACACTTTAGCTACATTTACGAAAGGTGCAGGAGTTGATTTATATTTTAATAATGTAAAAAAATTCGAAACTACATTATTGGGAAGTACAGTTACAGGAGACCTTTTAGTTACAGGAACTATCACAGGAGCAGGTGGTTCATTTTTGCCACTTGCAGGGGGTACTATGACAGGTAATATTGTTTTAAACGACAATGTTAAAAGCATATACGGAACTGCAGGAGATGGTCTTGAAATTTATCACGATGGTAGTGATTCTTATATTAACGATACAGGTACAGGAAGTTTAATTATAAGGTCAGCCGATAATATTAAATTAGAAACCAACGCAGCAGAACTTTACTTTCAAGGTATTAAAGATGGTGCAGTAAAACTTTATTATGATAACGCAGAAAAATTAGTAACCTCATCAACAGGTGTAGCAGTCACAGGTGCTTTATCTACTACAACAAATGTATCAGTAGGAGCAAATGCAACTTTTGTAGATAACGGAAAAGCGTTATTCGGAACTGGTGGAGACTTAGAAATTTATCATTCAGGTACGCACAGTTTTATTAGTGAACAAGGAACTGGAAACTTAAATATCTTAGCTTCTACTTCTATTAACCTATTAAATGGTAATAGTTCAGATTATATGGCTCGTTTTAATGATAATGGCAGTAATCAATTCTTTTATGATGGAAGTCAAAAACTAGAAACAGTTGTAGATGGTGCAAAGGTTACAGGTAATTTAGAAGTAACAGGCACGATTACAGGAGCAGGTGGTTCATTTCTACCTTTGATTGGTGGAACAATGACTGGCGATACTATTCATAATGATAGTATAAAGTCTATTTATGGCGAATCAAATGACCTTCAGATATATCACGATGGGGCTAATAGTATTATTTCCGATATAGGAACAGGAAATTTAAGACTTTCAACAAATGGAACGCAAATCCAATTATTAGGAAATAATGGTGCGGAAAATATGGTTCGAGCCGTAAGCGATGGTACTGTAGAATTATATTACGATGGTTCACAAAAACTTGCAACTACAAGCACAGGAATATCAGTTACAGGAGATGGAGTGTTTACAGGAGATATTTTATTAGGAGATGATAAGTTTGTTGAACTTGGTGCAGGTCGAGATTTTATAATAGGTCATAATGGTAGTGATGCATTAGTTAGAAACTATACAGGAACTTTATACATAGACCAAGCAGCAGTAACTCAATCAACAGTATTTAGAGTTTCAAATGCAAATTCTTTAGATACAACTGCCTTAACTATCTCAAGAAATGGAGATTTAACTACAGGTCGTGATGTTACAATAGCAGGAGATTTAACAGTTAACGGAACAACAACAACTGTAAACAGTCAAACACTAGCAGTAGTTGACCCATTGATTCAACTAGCAAAAGATAATACAGCCAATAGTTTAGACATTGGATTGTATGGCGATTACAATGATGGTACTGGTAGGTATTTAGGATTGTTTTCTGATGCTTCGGATGGTAATAAATTTAAGCTATTTAAAGGGACAACAGTAGAACCTACAACGACAGTAAATATTGGTGGTGCAGGATATGTAGCAGCAGATTTAGAGTTGGCTAATTTAGATGCGACAACAGGAACTTTTACAGGTAAATTATTAATTGACAGTCCTAATTACGCAGAACAGCTATCTATAAGACGAGGAGGGTCAGGATATGATGTATTAGTAACAGGAACAAGAATTGATTATTCGCCTGTTGGAACTACTAATACATTTAGGTTTTTAACTAATTTACAGACAACAGGAAATTTAGCTGTTACAGGAACAGGTATTTCTTCTTTTGCAGGAGATGTAACAATTGATACAAATGCAAATGCACTTTTAACTTTAGATGGTGGAGCAAGTTCAACAGAAGGAATAATTATTAAACAAGCAGGTACAGAAGTTTCAAGAATTTCACACTCTAATTCAACAAGTTTAGTATTTTCAACAGGAAGTTCTGTAACAACTGCCTTAACAATAGACTCATCACAAAACGCAACTTTTGCAGGAAGTGTAACTGCTGCAAGTGCATTATTTACAGGTGCCACAGAAACAAGGGGTAGTATAAGAACAACATTTGCAAATGATAATTCATATTATAGTTTATTTAGTAATGATGGGGCTTTAAATTTAGATACTTATGGAGTAGGTGGTAGTATGAAGTTTAAAATATTAGGCACAACTAAATTTACAATAGCGAATTCAGGAAACGCAACTTTTGCAGGAAATGTAATAATAAATAATTCAGATGCTAGATTAAATGGTGGAAATACAGCAGGTAGGTTTATTATATCAAATTCAGATACAACTTCTTACATATCTTTAAATGGAAGTTCTAATGCATCCCCAAATGATATTTCAATTATTACAGATGAAGAAATATTATTTAATACAGGTTCAGGGTATAGTGAAGCAATGCGTATAGACAGTTCTGGCAACGTAGGTATAGGAACAGATAGTCCTAGTGCTCCTTTTGTTATAAGTAATTCAAGTACTGATGGCTTAGAATTTCATAACAGTATCAGTTCAAGTTCAAGAATTATATCGTACAAAAGAAGCAACGATACTTTTAGACCCCTAAGGCTAGAAGCTTTAAGACATATATTTGGTATAAGTGGTAACGAAAAAATGCGTATTGACTCATCAGGAAACGTAGGTATCGGAACGGATAGTCCTGCACAAAAATTACATATTGTTAGTACAGATGGAGCTAATATAATACTAAATTCAAATACTGCAGCAGAAAATAATGGTATTTTTATGACTGAAAGCACAGCTGCGTCCCCTTATACAAATGGGGCTTATATGCATTACGACAGCACAGCTAATGCTTTTAAAATAAATACAGGCACAACCTCATTGTCTACAAAATTTACAATATTAAGGGATTCAGGCAACGTAGGTATAGGAACAGATAGTCCTTCTAGAGAATTAGACGTTGAAAATAGTAGTGATAACGCTATAATTTCAGCAGTTTCAAGTGAAAGTCATATTGCAGGTTTAGTATTAGGAGATATTTCCGATGATGATAAAGGAGGGATGCTTTATAATAATACTTCAGATTATTTATATTTTTTATCAGGCGGTTCAGAAAGAATGCGTATTACAAGTGCGGGGAATGTAGGAATAGGAGTAACTCCAAGCACTACACAAACAATTACTACACAAATAACCAATGGCTTAAGTTTGTTTGGTAATAACTCAACACCTTATGGATTTATAAGCAATAACCACGTTTGGGCTACTGGAACTGGAGATACATATTTAGTAAGTGGATATGGTGCTTCATATTACAAACAATATCAAGGGGTTCATAGTTGGTCTACAGCACCTTCAGGAACAGCAGGGGGCGCTGTTACTTTCACAGAAAGAATGCGTATTACAAGTGCGGGGAATGTTTTAATTGGTAAACAATCTGCATCTGTTTCTTCTATTGGTATAATGAATTTTGCAAATGGTCAATTATTTGCAGCAGCAGATGGCACTAATCCTTTAGATTTAAACAGAAGAACCAATGCAGGAACTATAGCTACTTTTCGTCAAGATACAACGGTTGTTGGTAGTATATCTGTTACAGGTTCTGCAACAGCTTACAACACATCTTCAGATTACAGATTAAAAGAAGATTTACAAGACTTTGCAGGTTTAGATATGGTTTCTAAAATACCTGTTTATGACTTTAAATGGAAAACAGATGAAAGCAGAAGTTATGGTGTAATGGCTCACGAACTTCACGAGGTTTTACCTGATGCAGTTTCAGGAGAAAAAGATGCAGAAGAAATGCAGTCAGTTGATTATTCTAAAATTGTTCCTTTATTAGTTAAATCAATACAAGAACTAAAAGCAGAAATAGATATTTTGAAATCTCAAAATTGTAAATGTAAAATTTAGTATCTTTACGACTTAACCATTTAAAAAATAATAAAATGTCAAAAATTTCAGAAGTAGAATTAAAAAACTTACAAGAACAAGAACAGAAGAAAGGTGCAATACTGCACGACTTGGGATTACTACAAACTCAAATACATAGCTTAAACCATATGTATGTTGAACTAATGGTAGAACAAGATAAATCTAAAAAGGAACTTGAAGAAAGTTACGGAAAAGTAAACATAAACTTACAAGATGGTTCTTTTGAATTAATCGAAGAAAATGAAGAAAATAAGTAAACACATTTCTTACAAGGAAGCTACCCATTCAGATACTGCTAAACGCAAAGGTCTTAAAAATAAACCAAAAGCTGAACACATTGAAAATATGGAGTTACTAGCTGAAAAGGTTTTTGAGCCATTAAGGGAATGGGTAGATGCTCCTATTAAAGTAAATAGTATGTTTAGGTCTGAAGAACTTAATACTGCCATTAAAGGAGCTTCTCGCTCACAGCATATGAATGGTCAGGCTATTGATTTGACTTCAATGGGTGGTAAGACCAATCTTGAAATGTTTCATTACATAAAAGATAATTTAGATTTCGACCAATTAATTTGGGAATTTGGTGCTGAACCAAAATGGTTGCACGTTTCTTATGTAAGTGAAAAAGAAAATAGAAAAAGGGTTTTAGTAACAAAGCGAAAAGGTAAGTATTACACTTGGGCTGATTGTGTAGGATGTAATGAGTAAAGTTGAATTTTCTATAATAGACAGGTCAATGATTGGAATGCTAATTGGTTTTAGCTATCTACCAAAAAACGATGCTGATGATTATAGTGAAATAAATATTTACTTATTATTAATTGTTTTACATTTTAAAATTTACTAAATGCCAATTCCAAAGAAAAAACAAAACGAAAAACAAAGCGATTATATGGTTCGGTGTGTACCTCAATTAATGCAGTATCACGATAAGTCGCAAGCAATAGCCATTTGTTACAAGGAGTTTAAAAAAAAATAAAATGATACAAGATTATAAAACCATATTAATTAACGCAGGAACTTTTACAATATCAATGACTAATATCGACGTCGCACTAAAAATAATTTTAGTAAGTGTAACAATAGGCTATACATTACAAAAATGGTATCTTTTAAATAAAAACAAAAAGAAGTAATGTCTAAAAAAAAGTTTTCTGAAACAAAATTAGGTCAATTTCTTAAAAAGGTTGGTTCAACTTTAGTCGATAAGGCTGAACATATATTGCCTGAAAGTGGGTTTTATGGTATTTTAAAGAACTTAATTGTTACTGATAAACAACTAACACCAGAAGATAAACAAACAGCCTTAAAACTGCTTGAAATGGATATGGTTGAGATGCAGGAGGTTTCTAAAAGATGGGATTCTGATATGAAATCTGATAGTTGGTTGTCTAAAAACACCAGACCAATGACATTGATATTTCTTACCATATCAACTGTCTTTATAATTTTATTAGATTCTTTAAATATAGATTTTGGAGTTAAAACAGAATGGATTGATTTACTTAAATCACTTTTAATTACTGTTTATGTGGCTTACTTTGGCTCAAGGGGAGTTGAAAAATTCAAGGCAATCGGCAAATAGAATAGTTTTCCGAACTCATTATTTTTATTTTTAATATATATTTTTAGTATTTATTTTTAGTATTTATTTTTATATAATTTTAGAATAATTATTTATATATATATTTTTATATATTTGTATATATTTATTTAAGTTTATAAGAATTAAAAAATTCAAAGTTATTATTTTTTTTTTACATTTAAAAACTTTTAGAATAATTTAAAAATAACATTATGGAATACTCACAAGAAATAATTGATAAGATATTCAGTTACAAGACAATAACAGACAAAGAAAAAATTGATAGGTTGTTGGAAATTGATGCAACCCAATATACAAACTGTGGTCTGGAAACAACTAAAACTGAAAAATCATTAGTTAAAAAGAACAGCAGATATATATATAAGACCATTAAAAGGATTGATGAAAAAATAGGGAAGTCACTATTAGAACATCAAGACTAATGGCAAAGAAATTGACAAGAAGTAAATTAGTTAAAAAACTTGATACAGTATTTAGTCAGTATATAAGACAAAAAAATGCTGTTGATGAAATAAGTACCTGCTTCACTTGTGGTAAAAAGGATCATTGGAAAAAACTTCAGAATGGTCACTTTCAAAGTCGTAAACATTATTCAACTAGATGGGATGAAATTAACTGTCAGGTTCAATGTGCAGGGTGCAATGTGTTTAAATATGGGGAACAGTATGTTTTTGGAAAAAAATTAGATCAAAAGTTTGGTCAGGGAACATCAGAAAGATTACACTTAAAATCAAAGCAAATTATTAAGTTAGCAGACTTTGAATTAGAAGACCTTATAATAAGATATAAAAAATTTGTAGATTGTTTTTAAAACACTATCTTTGAATGTTCTGTTTTGTTAAATGAAAAGGGGGTTAATTTATTTTAATCCTTTTTTTTTGTTTTATATTTTGTTTATAAACTTTTTTGTTTATATTTGCTTATTATTAATTTATAAATCAGAACAAATGATAACACAAGCAGACACCTTAAAAGCCGAAATCAGAACATTAGAGGCTCAACTACAACACGCAGAACTAGATCGAGATGCGTTTTCCCAAATAGCTATTTACAAGCGTTTAGAGATAGCTAAATCAATTTTAATTAATATATACTAATGAATATGAATTACTCAAAACAGACGTATGCAACAGTTATTCAGCAGTATGAATGGAGGGTTGAATCATTATTAAGCAAGATTGATGAACTGCAAGCTAGAATAGAAATTAGCGATTCAGAATTTGATAAAATTAGAAAAGATATATTTTAAATAACAAAACAATGAATAGAGAAAAATTAGTAGAACTTTACAAGAAGTACGAATTGACAAAAGACGATGTCTACAAACATAAAATGTATGTGATCATCACAAGACAAGGAATTGAAAAAATCCAAGCAAAAGAAAAAATTTTTATTTCTTACGAGGTTATAAAATGTGAAACAAACTTTGCTGTAATTAAAGCAGTTGCAGTTAAAGAAAATATGACAATAGAAACTTTTGGTTCTGCCTTAAAAGGTGAAGGGTATAAAGATGGAAATTGTCAAAGCTGGTATGTTGCCGAAATGGCTGAAAAACGTGCCTTATCCAGAAGTGTGCTTAAGTTGACAGGATTTTACGAGTTAGGCGTATTTGGTGAAGATGAGTCAGATGATTTTAAAAACAAAAACTAATGGAAGAATCTAATTGTTGTGGATCATATCCATTATGGGAATCAGATATATGTTCAGATTGTGGGGAACACGCTGAATTTATTTTTATAGATGAATAATAGTAACAATTACACACGTTTAAATAACAAGGGTAAATTTAATATAAATAATAACTAAATAAATAAATTATGAGTACATTAATCAATGCGAGTATTAGGGTGGATAAACTTCCAAAGGAAAAATTTGTAAAAGGTAAGGTAGATAAAAATGGTGACACACCAGTTTACTATA
>Ga0209711_10003997_pt1 | contig 12125 bp, 10 predicted proteins | sample ArcticOcean_MG_C_7_FD_187441 | JGI IMG/M metagenome (GOLD analysis project Ga0209711, IMG submission 187441) | Marine microbial communities from western Arctic Ocean - ArcticOcean_MG_CB11_88 (SPAdes) (version 2) | ecosystem: Environmental > Aquatic > Marine > Oceanic | place: Arctic Ocean... | reverse complement strand
TAACAATATCAAGGGGTTTGATATCATTTTCCAAAAGGTTTTTCATAACAGGCCCCAAAGCCTTACATTCTTCTATTTTCTGGTCACTTACAGCAGGATTTGACGAATTGTATGGCAATGCCATCCCAAGAACTTCTATTGCAGAAGCCATCGTGTTTGCTGTGTACATTCCACCGCAAGCTCCTGCTCCAGGACATGCGTTACGAATAACCTCTTTGTATTCTTTTTCGTCAATAACACCCGCTACTTTTTCTCCCCATGCTTCGAAGGCCGATACAACATCAAGCTCTTTGTCTTTGTGACAACCAGCAGCAATGGTTCCTCCGTAAACTAATATGGAAGGACGATTCAGACGAAGCATCGCAATTAATGCACCTGGCATATTTTTGTCACAGCCCACTACCGTTACAACTCCATCATATGACATGGCCTGCACCACGGTTTCAATCGAATCCGCAATAATGTCCCTTGAAGGCAGCGAAAATCGCATTCCAGGAGTTCCCATGGAAATTCCATCACTCACGCCAATAGTATTAAAAATTAAACCCAACATATCATGAGGGGCTATACCAGCTTTCACATGAGCCGAAAGATCATTCAGATGCATGTTGCAAGGATTTCCTTCATATCCTGTACTTGCAATTCCAATCAAAGGTTTTTTAAAGTCCTCATCGGTCATTCCGATTGCATGTAACATCGCTTGCGCAGCAGGCTGTGTGGTATCTTGCGTAACTCTTTTACTGAATTTATTAAGCTCCATTCTATTAATTTAATACGAATTTAATTTGAGTCAATAAATAAGTGTTTATTGATATGTTATTATACATTATGTTCAAAACAAAACAAGCTTATTCAATCAATTGATTTATAACGTTTTAATTGGTTTTTAACCACACATTCAAAGAATAAAATTTTCTAAGAAATTCGATTAGATTATCTTTGATTTCAAAACAAACCCTAAATTAGAAAATAATGGAAGAAATCAACATAGAAAATACCGTCGATTTAATACATAAGAAACAAGCTGTGTTTTTTTCTTCCGAATTAACTTTGTCCAGTTCTTTCCGGGTTGAAAAACTTAAAAAGTTACTCAAAACAATTATTCAAAAGGAAAAAGAGATTCACCAAGCCCTTTTTAAAGACCTTAGAAAATCTAGCTTCGAGTCCATGACTTCTGAGACAATTTTTGTAGAAAAGGAAATAAGAAAAATGATCCGACTATTGCCCAGTTGGATCCGGCCGCAACGTGTCCAAAGTAGTTTATTAAACTTTCCTTCTCGTGATTATATTATTCCTGAGCCTTATGGTAAAACGTTACTTATCAGTCCATGGAATTATCCTTTTCAACTTGCCATCACCCCATTGGTAGGTGCTGTTGCTGCAGGAAATACTGTGGTATTAAAACCTTCTGAATTTGCACCAAACACCGCCAAAATAATCAATGAAATCATCGCTGAAGTTTTTGAACCAGAACATGTAACCGTTCTGGAAGGAAATGTTTCAATGGCGACGGCCTTATTGAAAAAACGTTGGGATTATATCTTTTTTACTGGAAGCACTTCTATCGGAAAAATTGTTGCAAAAGCAGCAGCTGAATACTTAACGCCCACTACTTTGGAGTTGGGAGGAAAAAGCCCATGTATTGTCGATGCAAGTGCACCGATTAAGATGACCGCAAAAAGAATTGTTTGGGGAAAATTCCTCAATTGTGGGCAGACTTGTATTGCGCCTGACTTCCTTTTGGTTGATAAAAAAATTAAAGCCGAGCTTACCCAACAAATCATAAAAGAAATCCAAAAGGCCTATGGGGAAGATCAATCTCTATCTGCGGATTACGGTAGGATCATTCATGAAAAACATTTGAACCGTTTGAAAGATTATCTTCATAGCCAAAACATTGTTTTCGGTGGTAATGTAGAAGAAGACAACCTTTACTTTGGCCCAACAATTGTTGATGAACCAGAGCTAGATAGTCCACTTATGAAAGAGGAAGTTTTTGGACCTATCCTTCCCATAGTGAGCTATGAATCAGAACAGCATTTGCATGAAATCCTTGAAAATCGCGAACGGCCTTTGGCGTTTTATGTGTTTTCAAAAAAGAATAAATTCATCAACAGCTTGTTTAGCAAGTATTCGTTTGGCGGCGGAGTCGCCAATGATTCTATCATCCATTTTGCCAATGATAATCTCCCTTTTGGTGGGATTGGCAACAGCGGAATGGGCGCTTATCACGGAAAACACAGCTTAGCGTTATTTACACATAAAAAGCCTGTGGTAAAACGCAGCTTTTGGTTTGATGTCCCTGGTCGATATGCCCCCTACCCCAAGTCATTATCTTTTCTAAAATTTTTAATTAAAAATCTTTAATGTCAGAAAAAAAAGTAAGTGAAGCCATTGTATACAGAAGATCCGTTAGGATTTTCGATGACAAGGAAAAAGTAATTACAGGAACTGTCAAAAATTGTCTTGAGCAAGCCCACCTGGCTCCTTCCAGTAGCAACCTGCAATTGTGGGAATTTCAACACATCACCTCCGTAGAAAAATGTAAACTTGCTGCAAAAACATGCTTCAACCAACCCGCTGCAAGAACTGCGCAACAATTGGTTATAGTTGTCGTCAGGAGAGATCTTTGGGAACAAAGGGTAGCAGCCAACATTGAGTACATAAAAAAAGGATTCCTCAAAAAGAACATTGTCGATCCCGATACTCAAAAGAAAGCGTTGGGTTACTATCAAGATATTATCCCCCAATTATACAAAGGAGGAAATCCATTTCGTGGATTTTTAAACAAATTAGTAATGGGAATTAAAGGGCTATCCAAAACAACCTACCGGGAAGTGAACGCAAGCGACTTACGAGTCGTAGCTCACAAAAGTGCCGCTCTCGCTGCTCAAAATTTCATGGTCAGTATGGCCGGCCATGGTTATGATACTTGCCCCATGGAGGGATTTGATTCCAAACAGGTGAAAAAACTACTTAAACTTCCAGCCGGTTCAGAAATCAGCATGATCATTGGTTGTGGCATCAGAAAACCTGAAGGGGTTTATGGCGAGCGTTTTCGAGTTCCTTTTGAAGAAGTTTACAAAGAATTGTAATCATTGATCTACTAGAATAAGGTCATTTTTTATCTAGTGATTCCTCAGCCTGGAGTTTTTAGATTTGTCTTTTAACGATTCAAAATGAATTTTTATGTTAATCCATAACAGTTGAATTTAAAACCAATTTAACATATAAAAAATCCCCTCAAGAAAGAGGGGGTTTTTTATTGTTGTAACAATTTAAAAATTACTTTTTGTCTTTTAATAATTACAATCGCTCTAAAATGGTATTCATTGTTTTCTGATAATGTATATTTTCAACTTTTAAAGCCTCAATTTCTTTTTCTTGCGCAATGGTGTGTAAATACAATTCCTAAACTTTTTCTTGGTAGGTGCGAATGTTTTCAAAAACATTCCATCTTCCCACCGCATCGACATTAGCACGACTTTGAACACTCGATAAGTGTTTGTTCGCTTTAACAAAAGTCGGTAAAAGCATAGTATTTATTATACTCTGAACTTCCATCATAATAACTTTCAAACACATAATCTGGATGTATAAAAGTAATAGTGCCAATATTTTATAGGGCAGCAGCGATTCTAAAATTACTTTCTCTCACCGCATTATCGGGTAAACCGACCAAATGGTAACCGATTCCAACGTCAATATTGACTTCAATGTTAATGAGTTGGGCATCCACGCCAAAGACAGCGCTTCCATAGACAGAAATTAACATAAAGAATTGATAAGAATTAGTATTTAAATATAATGAAATATTAAATACCAGCTCAAAGCCTAATTTATATTCACTGTAAAACCCCTACTCTAAGGTTTTAAACTTCTGTAATCCTTGCTTTAACCAGTTTTCATAGGTCACCTTGTCGGTATATTGAATGGGCTGATTGAGCAAAACATTGTCCGGACTCATTAGGACATAAAAAGGTTGAGAGGCACTCTCAAAATTTAAGCTTTGAAATGTCGCCCACTTCTCCCCTATGGTATTGATGGTCTTGATCCTTCCATTGGGATATTGGAAATCAAATTGATCGGTTTCACCCAACACCGTTCGGTCATCGATGTATAGAGAAATGATGATGAATTCATCTTTTAGCATGCTATAAACCTCTCCTTTCGACCAAACATTTTCTTCCATTTTTCGGCAATTCACACATGCCCAACCTGTAAAATCAAGCAATATGGGTTTGTTAGTTTTTAAGGCATATTGCTGTCCTGCTTCAAAATCCTTAAAGCAATTTAAAGCCAAAGGACAATCGCTTTCTAATTCATAGATACTGTAAAAAACTGGAGGTGGAAAACCACTAAGTAAGGACAATTGTCCCTTTTGATCCTTCCCTAATCCTGAACCGAGATAAACAGAAAAAATTAAAGCCAAAACAGCCAGTATTCTTTGAATGGGTTTAATTTTTTCTCCTTTAGCGTCATGCGGAAACTTAAGCCAACCCATCAAATAAAGAAATAGCAATAGGGAAATGATTAACCAAATACCTATAAATATTTCTCTTTTTAAAAGTCCCCAATGTCCAACCAAGTCAGCATTCGAAAGGAATTTTAAAGCCAGTGCCAATTCTAGAAAGCCTAAAATCACTTTGATTTTAGTCATCCATCCACCCGATTTAGGAATCGATTGGAGTGCATTGGGAAAAACGGCAAATAAGGCAAATGGCAAAGCCAATGCTGCGCCAAAACCACCCATCCCAACTGTCAGTTGCATCGCCCCTGCGTCAGAAGACAAAGAACTTGCAAGTAATGACCCTAAAATTGGACCGGTACAAGAAAACGAAACGATTGCCAAAGTGAGTGCCATAAAAAAGATTCCCAAGATGCCACCACCTGATGCTGCTGTGTCCGACCGATTGCCCCATCCACTGGGTAAGGTTAATTCGTAATATCCAAAAAAGGAAAAAGCGAAAAAAACAAACACCAAAAAGAAGACGACGTTTAAGACGATATTCGTCGCTATATTATTTAATATTTGTGGATCTACCGCGTCGAGAAAATGGAAGGGCAAACTTAAAATTAAATAGATAATCAATATAAAGAATCCATAAAGAACCGCTCTGATCACTCCTTGTTTTTTGGATCCGCTGTGTTTTAAGAAAAAAGAAACCGTCAACGGAATCATGGGGAAAACACAGGGAGTGAGCAAAGCAATAATTCCACCAAGAAAACCCAATAAGAACAAATTAAAATAACCACTCCCCGCTCCCTTATTCGTGTTTTGATCGAGTAGCGATTTGTCTTTAAAGTTAATCTTTAATTTTTCTGATTTTAATTTACTTGCTGCATCAATGGTTTTTTCTGCAATGGGTTTTACTACATTGGAGGACAGATTAAAATCAAAAGATTCTTCCCTAAAAATACAGACTTTATCATCACAGGCTTGGTAATTGATTTCTCCCAAGATTTGACTGGTATCGGGTTTAAGCAATCGGATTCGTTGACGGAAGGATACTTTTTTATCAAAATAAGAAAGCTCCATTTCAAAAATAGGATCAAATTCAGTGATGCTTTCACTCGCTGTGATCGCCCCGACCAATTCATAAGCTACTCCTTCATTTTTAAAAACAAATTCTGTTGGCAATGGACCATCTTCTGGTAAATCGAGCGCATAGAGGTGCCAGTTTTCGATAATTGACGCCTCAAAACTCAAAATATATTCGGTGTTTGAAACTTTCTCAAACCCAGTCACCCAAGTGACAGGATCCTGAGCCTTAAGTATTGTTGTGAACAGAATCGTGTAAAGTAGTAGTAAATTTCTCATTTGAAATAAGTTAATCTATTAAAGTGATTTTGAGGTTGTTTTTATAGGCTAAGGGTGAAATAAATCGTTCATCACATCGATGGCCAATGACCCATACGATTTGATTTTCAGAACATAAAAGCCACTGGTTTTCCTTTTGAATTTTAGAAAATTTTTGGTCTTTATAAAATTTGCTCAACAATTTCTTGCCCCTCATCCCAGAAGGAAAAAAATGGTCGTCCTCTTCCCACTTTCTTATTTTTAAAGGGAATTTAATTTTATCTAATTTCAAAAAAGCAGTTTTGTTGTTTGGAGAATTCACTGAATTATTTTGTTCAAACTTCAGGTTTAATGGAACCGTAATTTCTTGAGTGTCCTCCAGAACAAAATAAGATTTCGGTTTATCTAATTCTTTTTTAACAGAAATAATTAACTGATCTCGATCTTTTAAAACCCGATGGGTATCCGATTCTAAAAACTTACCCGATTGAGCAGAAACTAAAGCTTTCAGACTTGAAAGGTCTGGGAAACCATATGCTCGAAAAAGTTCATACCATAAGGAATCGTTAGACTGAATTGAAATTAATGATTCATTTGAAATATAAATTAATTCTTTATCGATTAAAAAATATTTTTCTTTAAAATCATTTACAAGTTGGTCAAAGGCAAGACTAGTTGAATTGAGGTTTAACAGTGAAGTTTTGAAACCCTCTAAAAATTGTGGCTGAACTTTTATTAATTCTGGAATTACCTCATGTCGCAATTGATTCCTTAAATAATCTAAAGTTGCATTCGAGCTGTCTTCCCTCCATTCCAATTGGTGTTTTTGAGCATAATTTAAAATCATCTCCCTTGAAAAAGGCAAGAGCGGTCTTAAAAGCGTATTCGTTTGCTCAGGAATCCCCAAAAGTCCTTTGAGACCTGATCCCCGTGATAGGTTGATCAGAAATGTTTCTAAGCTGTCATTGAGGTGGTGGCCAGTTGCAATTTTAGAATAATCATTTGCAACCCTTATTTCTTCAAACCATTGATAGCGTAATTCTCTAGCAGCCAACTGAGTAGAAAGCTTATGCTTTTCCATGTGAACCTTGGTGTTAAAAGTGGTTTCAAAAAACTTACAGTTAAATTGTTCGGATAATTTTCGGACAAAAGTCGCATCTTTATCACTTTCAACTCCTCTTAGATTAAAATTACAATGTGCAATTCCAAAATTTAATTTACTCTTAAAAAACAAATCTGACATTACTACGCTGTCAAGCCCTCCACTAACCGTGAGTAGAATGGAATCACTTCGGGAGATTCCTAAACTTTTAATATGGGCTTGAAACTCGAGTAACATTTTGCAAATTTAGAGAAGAAATAACTATAATTCATCCCAATAAAAATAAATCCAAAACCAACCTACTATTTCTTTTGTGTCGATTTTTTTTGAAAAACAAAAATAAATGTTGAAATTTGCACCGTTATGACCAATAATATAATCTTAAATATTGTTTCACCAATCGCTCCGTTGCGCTTACCGCGTCGTAACCGTCGCCCCTAGTGGGTATCATATAAAGTATGAGACTCAGGTGCGTCCTGTCTCGTTTTCCAAGAATCTTTCTATTTTTTTTAAACTTAAACACATTTGTCAGTAATGGAAATTATTATTGCCAACTCAAGACATATTAAACACTCAAAAGCGATTAGCGTTTGTATCGGTGAATCGGCAAAAGTCAGAGGAACTGGTATTGCCAGGAGAAGCGCTGAATACATCAGTAAAAAAATGGAATCTGGAAATGCGATTATTGCATTAGACAATGATCAATTTGCTGGATTTTGCTACATCGAAGTCTGGGGGCATGGAAAATATGTTGCGCATTCGGGCTTGATCGTGAACCCAGACCACCGGGGAAAAGGACTTGCTAAAAAAATTAAACAAAGGGTATTTAGGCTTTCAAAAAAAAAATATGCCGATGCAAAAATATTTGGAATCACTACTGGAATGGCGGTGATGAATATCAACTATGAACTGGGTTATAAACCTGTTTCCTTTTCTGAATTAACCGATGATCCGGATTTCTGGAAAGGCTGTCAGACCTGCAAGAACTATGACGTATTGACCCGTACAGAAAGAAGTATGTGTCTTTGCACAGGCATGCTTTATGATCCTCAAAAAGATAAAAATAAATTGAAAAAAAATTCAAATGGCGAATAAAACATTGGTACTGGCATACAGTGGAGGTTTAGACACTTCCTATTGCCTTAAAAAACTATCACAAGAAGGATTTGACATTCACGCGGTGAGTGTAAATACAGGAGGGTTTTCTTCTGATGAAATTAAAACCATGGAAGCCAAAGCGCTAAAAATGGGTGCTTTTTCTTATAAATCAATCGACGCTTTGAAATCTTTTTATTCCAAAGTCGTGAAATACTTGGTTTTTGGAAACGTACTTAAAAATGGAACCTATCCACTTTCCGTAAGCGCAGAGAGGATCGTTCAGGCACTAGAAATAATCGCTTATGCAAAAGAAATAAAAGCAGACGCCATTGCTCATGGAAGCACTGGAGCCGGGAACGACCAGGTCCGATTTGATTTGATTTTTCAGGTATTAGCCCCAGGGATAGAAATCATTACGCCCATCAGAGATCAACAACTCTCGAGAGAAGCTGAAATCGAATACCTAAAAGAACAAGGAGTCGAAATGGCTTGGGAAAAAGCTCAGTATTCAATCAACCAAGGTCTTTGGGGAACAAGTGTGGGAGGAAAAGAGACCTTAACATCAGATAAAAGCTTACCTGAATCGGCCTATCCTAGTCAGGTTCAAAAAAATACTCCTGAAAAAGTGACCCTTAATTTTGAAAAAGGGGAACTGATTGGTTTAAATGGGAAAAAAGACACTGCCGTTAACAATATCATGGCACTACAAGAACTAGCTAAGCAGTTTGGAATTGGAAGAGAAATTCATGTAGGAGATACAATTATTGGAATTAAAGGAAGAGTAGGTTTTGAAGCCGCTGCACCTTTAATCATTATAAAAGCACACCACCTTTTAGAAAAACATACGCTCAGCAAATGGCAGTTGTTTCAAAAAGAACAGTCCGGTAGTTTCTATGGAATGTTACTTCACGAGGGGCAATATCTTGATCCAGTAATGAGAGATTTAGAAGCCTTTTTAACGAGCAGTCAGGAAAATGTAACTGGAAGGGTAATGGTAACCCTTCACCCCTATCGATTTGAATTGGAGGGAATCGATTCTCCACACGATTTGATGAACGCCTCTTTTGGCAGTTATGGAGAAATGAACAAAGGTTGGACCGCAGACGATGCAAAAGGCTTTATCAAGATCATTTCGAATCAAAATAAAATTTACCAACACGTAAATAATAAATAATGAAAAAAGTTGGAATAATAGGAGGTTCAGGGTATACAGGCGGAGAGCTAATCAGATTGGTGCTACACCACCCTGCTTTGGCGTTAGATTTTATCTACAGCACAACCAGACCCGGTACACCACTACATGACACACATGTTGATTTATTGGGGACAGAAACTCCTAATTTTACAGATAAGATTAACCCAGCAGTTGATGTGGTTTTCTTGTGTGTAGGTCATGGAAAATCAGCAGAGTTTTTAAAAGAAAATAAATTTTCGGAAGCGACAATAATTATTGATTTAAGCAATGATTTTAGATTAAAAAATGATGCTTCTTTTCAAGGTTATAATTTTGTTTACGGGCTTCCAGAATTACAAAGAGAGACCATAGAAAAGGCGACTGCCATTGCGAATCCAGGTTGTTTTGCTACAGCTATTCAGCTGGCATTATTGCCTTTGGCAAGAAAGGGCATGGTCACCAACCCAGTTCATATAAATGCCACCACTGGAAGTACAGGAGCAGGCGTTGGTTTAAGTGCAAGTTCCCATTTTAGTTGGAGAAACAACAACTTGTCTTGGTACAAGCCTTTTACCCACCAACATTTGGGAGAAATAGGTGAAACCTTAAACAATCCTAAGCTATATTTCCTCCCGCAAAGAGGTGATTTTACCAGAGGAATTTTTGCCAGTTGCTATACTTTCTTTGATGGAAATTTAGAAGACGCAAAAACCATTTATAAGGATTTTTATAAATCACATCCTTTTACGCACGTGTCAGAAAATGAAGTTGCGTTAAAACAAGTCATTAATACCAATAATTGTGCTATTCATTTGCACCAGTTTGAAGATCAATTATTAATTACCTCTGTGATAGACAATCTTATTAAAGGAGCATCTGGTCAAGCCATTCAGAATCTGAACCTCATCATGGGTTGGGAGGAAGATTTGGGTTTAAGATTAAAAGCAAGTATATTTTAAAATATTAATAAAATAATAATTATGAAAATAGCCATCATAGGGTCAGGGAATTTAGGTTTAAGTATTGCCAAAGGATTGGTTTACAACAATACTTACACTTCACTTTACCTCACAAAAAGAGACCTCAGTTCAATTGAAAACTGGAAAGAATACAACAATGTTAAAATCACATCTGACAACAAAGAAGCTGTGAAAAATTCTGATATTATCATTTTTACGGTACAACCTTCACAATTTGATTCCATCTTGGATGACATTAAAGAGGTATTAAATGATAAGCACGTGCTTATTTCTGCAATAACTGGTTTCAGTATCGGAAGAATGGAAGATAAATTAGATGCTAAATACCCAATTATTCGAAGCATGCCGAATACAGCTATTTCGGTTGGGAAATCAATGACTTGCTTGTGTTCAAATGTGGTCGGAGAAAAAAGAATTGCCATCGCAGAAGCCATTTTTAATGGACTGGGTACGACAATAAAAATAGAAGAAGACAGAATGCAAGCAGCAACGGTGATTTGTGCCAGTGGAATTGCCTTCTGGATGAGGTTAATCAGGGCGACCACGCAAGGTGGTGTTCAGATGGGATTTGACGCCGATGAATCGATGCAGATGTCTATGCATACAGCGCTAGGGGCAGCAAGTCTTCTTATCGAAACCAACTCGCATCCTGAAAAAGAAATTGACAAGGTTACTACCCCAAAAGGCTGTACCATCACCGGGTTAAACGAAATGGAACACCAAGGTCTGAGTTCTTCGTTGATTAAAGGTTTGATGGCCTCCTTTGAAAAAATAAATGAAATAAAAATTCAATGAAATTATTTGATGTATATCCTTTGTACGATGTCTGTCCAGTAAGGGCTAAAGATGTTCATGTCTATGATGAGAAAGGGACCGAATACCTTGATCTCTATGGAGGTCATGCGGTCATTTCGGTAGGCCATGGTCATCCGCATTATGTGGAGCAACTTGAAAAACAACTGCATAAAATCGCCTTTTATTCCAATGCAATTATCAACCCTTTGCAGCAAGAATTGGCAGATAAAATTGGGAATCATTCTTGTTTACACGACTATCAAATGTTCTTGTGTAGTTCGGGTGCCGAAGCCAATGAAAATGCCTTGAAACTGGCTTCCTTTCAGACAGGAAAAAAAAGAGTGATTGCATTTAAAAATGCTTTTCATGGAAGAACCAGTGCTGCGGTTGCCGCGACGGACAACAGAAGTATTAATGCACCTTTAAACCAGCAACAAGAAGTTATATTTTTAGCTTTCAATGATCCCCAAGCGCTGGAGGAAGAACTAAAAAAAGGAGATGTTTGTGCTGTTATTTTCGAACCCATTCAAGGGGTCGGAGGGCTCGACATGCCTGAAGATGATTTTATTTTTCAAATGGAAAGTTTGTGCAATCAATACGATACCTGTTTAATCGCTGACGAGGTTCAATCTGGATTTTCAAGATCTGGGACTTTCTTTGCTTTTCAAAAAAACAACATTAAACCGCACATCATCACAATGGCCAAAGGAATGGGAAATGGTTTTCCAATTGGAGGTATTTTGGTACATCCTGACATAGAGGCCAAATACGGGATGCTCGGCACTACATTTGGAGGAAATCACTTGGCCTGTGTTGCCTCAATTGCTGTTTTGGATATTCTTAAAAATGAAAACTTACAAAACCATGCCAAAACCATGGAAGCCTATTTCAGATCACTTGCCAAAAAGTTAAATGGCGTTAAAATTAAGGGAAGAGGACTCATGCTGGGCTTGGAATTTGACTTTGAAGTAGGACCACTTAGAAAAAGGCTTATTTATGAAAAACATATTTTTACTGGAGGAAGTAGCAATAAGAACGTATTGAGAATCTTACCTCCTTTGACCGTTCAAAAGGCACATTTTGATCAACTTTTTGAAGCATTAGAAGAATTATTATGAAGCATTTTATCACCTTAGCAGATTTACCAGATTTTAAAGAAACACTTGCCGGCGCAAT
>Ga0209711_10003986_pt1 | contig 12142 bp, 12 predicted proteins | sample ArcticOcean_MG_C_7_FD_187441 | JGI IMG/M metagenome (GOLD analysis project Ga0209711, IMG submission 187441) | Marine microbial communities from western Arctic Ocean - ArcticOcean_MG_CB11_88 (SPAdes) (version 2) | ecosystem: Environmental > Aquatic > Marine > Oceanic | place: Arctic Ocean... | reverse complement strand
GTGCGCTCAATACGGGCCATGCCAAAATCCAACAAAAATTCTTCTTGTTCATCTAGATCGGGCACCTGCAATGTTGGGAACGCCACATCGTCTACTTTGATAATAGAACTCATTTCTCACTCCAGTGATTTTGACTGTTTGTTAATGTCTCAAATCTTGCAACTAAAGTCTAGTCAAGTGTCTAGAATTGATCCAGAATAAGGCAACACTGATTAGAGAGTGCTGGAATGTCCAATTATGATGTGGTGATCGCTGGGTACGGGCCGACAGGTGCCGTTGCTGCAAATCTATTAGGTGCCAAAGGGCACCGTGTGCTGGTGGTCGAGCCAGCCCTGACCGTTTATGACATTCCTCGGGCTGTGCACTTTGATGGGGAGGTGATGCGCATTTTTCAAGCATTAGGTTTAGGCGAAGAAATCCATAATATGGCCGCTCCCGGGAAGATGATTAAATTCGTCAATGATCGAGGCTGGACTCTTTTTCAACAAGATCTGTCCGTTGTAAAGCGCCAGCATGGCTGGTTTAACAATCTTTTTTTTGCTCAGCCACGGTTGGAAACCTGTCTGCGTGCTGCCTTGGAAAACCTACCAAATATTGATGTCATGCTCGGCTGGAAAGTATCCGGCGTAGATACTCATGGCACAGACAAGGGAACGGTTGACCTCCAGGTCACTTCCATGACTGGTAAAAATTCAGACAGCCAGCGAATCACCGCTGGGTATTTACTCGCGTGTGACGGGGCAAATAGCCCGGTGCGTAAAATGCTAAAAATGGAGCAGGAAGATTTAGACTGCGATGAGCCTTGGTTGGTATGTGATTTGGAACTAGAGGAGGGCGCCCAGTTCAACCGAACCGCTATTCAGATTTGCGACCCTAGCAGGCCTGCATCACTTATCCCCTGTGAGAATAATCACATCCGCTGGGAGTTCATGCTTAACAAGTCGGACGAAGTGTCTTACATGGAAGATGAAAATAATGTGCGGTCCCTTATGTCTGGGCATTTGCATCATCTATCACCCGATCTGAAAAGTACTGACGGTAAGTTAATCCGAGCAAAGGTTTATACCTTCCACGCTTTGATCGCCAAAAACTTTCAGCTTGACCGAGTATTTCTGCTCGGAGATGCCGCCCACCAAATGCCGCCGTTTTTAGGTCAGGGAATGTGCGCCGGCATGCGCGATGCATACAACCTGAGCTGGAAGTTAAGCGGTGTGTTAAACGGCGATTATTCGCCAAAACTCTTAACAACATATAATACTGAGCGCCGCGTTCATGTTCGTAAAACAGTTGAGACTGCGGTGGCCCATGGCGCAATTATTCAAACAAAATTTTGGCCAAAAGCATTTGTTCGGGATACTTACCTAATGTTAGGTCGAGTTTTTCCTTGGCTGGTTAGATTTTTAAAGTTTGGTGAAGGTGTGCCATTAGGCAACGGCTTACTGATGACTGATCCCGAAGGTAAACCCACTAAACCTGTGGGTGAACCCCTGCCCCAGAGTTGGGTCACATCCACCACAAACGCCTCTGCATCACCGATCAGATCCGATGATTTGCTAACCGAAAAGTTCACTGTCATTGGTTTCGGAATAGATCCGCTTTCAATCATGGCTGAGCTTAGTGACTATGACTGGCTAGACACGCTACATTTTGGTTCAGGTGGTAGTGTGCAGGAGACTGACGGAGAGATAATGAATTGGGTTGCGGAAAACAACGTTGCGGTTGCAATACTTAGACCCGATCGTCAGGTATACGGTATCTGCAAATCGGCTTCATGCGCTGGGGCAGAATTACCGGCGATGATCGCCACATTGATAAAACAACTTCATTGAGACTCTATTTGCATGTGTATCCTACACCGGGATAAGTAAACACACAGCGTGGGATAATTTACGTAATCAACGGCGTGAATAAGATTTGCGAATTTAGTTTTTTTACAACCTTTTTTAGAGACCTTTTGGAAGGTAGGAGCTACAGATATGGGATTTCGACTCGCGAATATAAACAACAGAGCATCGCTAGTAGTTGGTGAAAATTATTATGATGTGGAGCAGATATCATCTGGCGCAGTACCTAGTGACCCAATGCTGGCACTCGGACAAATCGAAAAGCTAGCAGAACTTTATGCAGTGTTAACTTCTGGCACTGAGAGTAGTTCGCCCACCGGTAACGTTAGCGATGTAATACTTGGACCGCCAGTGCCGCGCCCAAGCAACTCTTTTGCCATAGGCCTAAATTATCGAAATCATGCTGAAGAAGCTGGAATGGAAATCCCCCCGGCGCCCATGGTATTTACAAAATATCCATCCTGTCTAACAGGTCCCACTGGGACTGTGAAAATGCGGAGTGATTATGTGGATTTTGAAGGTGAGTTAGTGGCTGTGATTGGTAAGACTGCTAAAGATGTCTCAGTTGAAAGAGCCTTAGATTACGTTGCCGGCATTTGTATAGGACAAGATATCTCAGATCGTCCTGCCCAATTCACGTCTACGCCGCCACAATTCAATTTAGGTAAGTCATTTGATACCTACGGTCCAATTGGCCCTGTTTTAGTGTCTCTCGACGAACTTGATGATGCCAATCAACTTATGTTGATTACAGAGGTTAACGGCGAGGTGCGACAGAAAGACAGCGCCAAGGATTTGATTTTTGACATACCATTTCTTGTCGCATATTTATCGCAAATTTTAACCCTGCACTGCGGTGACTTAATATTTACAGGGACTCCCGGGGGCGTAGGGGTTATGGAAGGGCGATTTTTACGTGACGGCGATTTAGTAAAAACATCCATCGAAGGTTTGGGGACAATGGAGAATCGCTGTGTGCGAGTCAGCGATCATTCTCGCGCTAATGAAGTACCAGCGATGATACAAGGGATACTAGATAAGAAAACTGCCGAGTAAGGCAAGGCTTAATTGAGCCGCACCAATTGGCGCGCTCGTGTCTTAAATTTGAGTGATCATTAGCAATCACCCTACATGAGCGTTCTTCAAAAAATGTGGTCTATAATTACTATCTCCCTTAGAGATAGTGAAAACCAGGGCAAGTATCAACCAGAGTCTTTGAGAGACATCCAACCTATACAGATTGTTGGCCAAGATCGTTAGGCCACTACAAACAAAGTAATGGAACCCAGAAGTTGGCCATGGTGGCCTGACCTCTACTTTTGCAGTAGGTTAAGAATGGGGGGATTGCTAAACCTGAATAATTTTTGTTGCAACCTAAGTTTAACTTCAGCTAGATTGGACTTTTGATTCCATCACTTATCTATTGGGGCTTTAACTATGACTCTGCGACAACTTACCATCGTGCTTCTGGGGTTCTATGCATCTGTGACATTGGCTGGCCACCATGAAGCCGGCGAAAAAGAAGACCACACCTCGGCGGCGTGGCAAATTGAAGCGTACAGCACTGCAGCGCCTGATTTTATCGGTGACTTTGCATCAGTTATTGGAAGTGACGGCTCGGTGCTTCGCGAAGGCAGCAACGGCTGGATATGTCAGTCAGCAAATCCGCGTCCCGTACCAGAAACAGGATGGGCGTCTGCGCATGAAGCGATGGCCGCTTGCCACGACGGTGAGGGTATGAAATGGATGATGGGCTATATGGCAGGCAAAACCCCAGTCATGGAGCGCGATTCTTTTATGTGGATGCTTCACGGAGACATGGGTGAGGACAACACTAAAGCCGGCGTGCTCAATAAAGCAGACGCGACTCCCGGACAATGGATTGAGTCAGGCCCTCACTTGATGCTGATGCCCAAAGATCCATCGAGTCTTGTCAATTATCCAACTGATTTCAGAACGGGTGCGCCATACGTCATGTTCGCGAATACACCTTACGCGCATGTAATGATTCCTCTCGCTGGTCACTATAAGTATCAGCCAGAATCTGCGCCCAGATAAATTTCCGGTGAGATAAGATCTGGCGGTCGCATCTGGGATAAATACGACCGGTTAGTTTCAGAAAAGACTTGCAAGGACGGCGTTGCAATAAACGGTATTATGGGTTGCGGGCCCGTATAAAGGCCCGCTACACCCGCTTTTTTTTGCGGGGCTTTATGGCGGCTGGTCTATATTTCTGTTTTTTTTGCTATGGCAGGCAGACACGCAGATTATGGGCGATTAAGTAGGGCGGGTTTAGGGTTCGTCTTCGCTATTATTAGTACCTTGATCGGCACATCAAAAGCTGAACACGAAAAATAGCTATCTTTGGATAGTTTGCTTTTGGGGCGCATTAATCGTTTGGAACACTGTTCGTTATAATGTTTTAAATTCCAGTATCATAGTGATAGATCGCGTTTTGAAAAAAATAGAGCTTAATGAGGATAAAAATTATGTCTAAATTATTAACAGCATTACTTTTAATTTGTTTGTGCCCTTTGTCTGTTTCCGCTGCAGAGCTTGCCTTGGATCCTGCATCATTTTTTAAGTCGAGTTTCACTATAGATTCGACCTATACCCGAGACGGCAAGAACTATGAGGTATCAGCTTCTGGTGAGGCGGGTCCGTATGGGCGCGTCTACCTGTCTTATGAATTTACAGACAAGCAAGACTTAGGGGATCGTGGTGAATATACAGGTCACGTATGGACACAGAACGGTGAAGTCGTCGTAACCGGGACGCTCCAAGGTATCTATTTTAAAAAAGGTAGTAAGTTTAGAATATATGGCCTCAATACTCTGAGCGACGGTAAGTTGCATTTTGCCGAAGGTTCGATCGACTTTGTTGCCAAAACAATGTCCTTTGATGTCGCTGACATTGACACTGGCAAGTAGAGTCTCAGTGCGACAGTGAGCTGTCCTTGTTCAAAAAGTAACGCCACGGCACTGACGTTTCAAGGACAAGGCCCGATTAAACAGCAGGCTACATCAATCACGTAAATAGGCGAGGCGGCTCTATTGGGCAGCCTTTCCTTTTCTAACAATCTCCACGACTCTGGTAATATTTAGGGTACCGTCTCAGATACATCAAAAGCTGGATTTAAAAAAGAGTAGGTTCTGTGGCTGCGATGCGAGGTAAGTTGCACCGCCGCACGGGCTAGAATTTGCCTACCGCCAGCAAGATAAGGTGGCCCGCGGTCACGACAGTGGGGATTACCGTGCCTAAAGTGCCAATCAGTCTTCCAGCGGTGACTCCAGAATTCGCCATCAGGGCTATGGCGTGCGACAGTCGAGCTACCACCACAGCACCCAATACTAAGACCCAAAGACCGCTGCCAATCATGAGTTCAAGAAGTAAGAGGCCAATTAAAAATGTTGGGACGTTTTCAATGAAATTGCCATGGGCTCGAATTTTGCGCTCGAGCATCGAGTTATCACCATGGCCTATAAAAATACTGAGGTCGCCGCGACTCTTGATCACTGAAAACATCAGCACCACTTGTATTAACATCAAACAGGCAGCACTCAAGGCGGTGTAAAGGAGTAATTGTAAAGCGATCGATTCCATATTCGGCCTCTTGTTTTATTGAATAAAATCTTTGCATTCTCGGTGAATAACGATACCACCCGCTATTCAGCTCTATCAAGATCCTCCAGACATAACTCACTAGTTCCTATGCGTCTGTCGGATACTAACCTTACAGAGTCAAATACATCACCCTAATGCGGGTTATTACAGGAAATGCAATTTACTCGGTAAGCAATTGTCAGGGATGCTGAGGAGGATAGGAATCGTCTTCGCTACTACCGCTCGAGCTTTGCCAGCATGAAACGCATTGGAGTGGGCCTAATATATAGGAAGGGGGAGGGTGTTTTGCGCCTTTAAATATTAGTTGTACCATCCCTCATACTGTTTCCTTTTAACCGTCTAGCCAGCACCATAGAGGCACACTTTGCATCATTTTATCCGTCTTTTGATCAATCAAGGCGTTGCCCCGGGGATGGTTATTGATGGGGTTTTAAGATGAGCGCGCATGTTGCCAATGAGTGAATGACGAATTTCGCGCCGGGTAAAGGCCCAGCCTTGTGCCGAGAGAGAAAACGCATCGTAGTATTCCCCAACAAAAATTGCTTGAAGCGGAAACTCAGGTGTTTGTTGGTAAACCGTCACATAGCAATGGCCACTGGCCGTGCCTGCCGCTTCATCAATATCCAGCGTTAGATTCGTAATGACGTGTTTTGTACGTGGCGTTCCATCTTCATACAAAATCATGTTGTTCATCGATTCGGGGCCAGGCACTCGCCCTTCTGCTACCCACGTTGCGTTTGCGAAAAGCCTGCCAAAGGTTTCCAGATCACCTGAATCAATCGCCGTACAATACAGGTTCATCAGGTCAGTAATTTCTTTTTGCGCGCTCATCTCGGCTCATTCTTCCAATCTTCAACATCACATTACGGGCTAATACTGCAAAAGAAAAGTTAGGTGAGTGGAGGATAGGAAATTTAAAAGGACTTTTCGATCGAAAGTCTGAGTTAAGGCAAGCATTGCTATTGTTATTATCCTAAACACTGTTCTGTCCATGATACTGCGCTGCCACATGGTTAATCGGATTGCCTCTATTATTACAGTAGCTGAAGACCTTAAAATCCACAACGACGTGGGTCTACTTTCAGCCTTGTTCGGCGACGGTTCTGGCTTATTCAAGAGGAGGGGCAATGTCTTACAAGGTTTTGAGACATTGCCGCTTACGTGGGGCGGGGCAGTCTGACATTATGCAGGTGCGTTCGCTAAGCGACACCTGCCCGCAATGCGTATAAGTGGTTTGACTGCTCAGGCGCAAAAGGTCCCGCCCAATGGCTACCACCAATCAACAAGTGCAGTTACGCGCAAAGATGAGAGCAGTTAATTGAAAAATATGGACTGATGACTATTGCCGGAGAGACGGAAGCCATAGCCCAAGTTTGTCAGTAGATATCAGGGAAATCCTTCATCATTTGTCTAGTCAACTTTTGAGCCTCTGATTTATCCTCGGCGCTCATTTCCTGCTCAAGATGCTCTTTAAAATCAGTTACATCGTTGCCGTTAGCGCCGGCCAGATTGGCCCACATATAGGCCATTACAGTATCTTTAGGTACACCTTTGCCGAATGCGTACGCGACACCAAGGTTGTTCTGCGCCCATCTTAATGCCTAAGTCGTTGCTTTAATTGAAGTAGTCAGGTGAGTCGGATGAGTCAGGCAAAAAACGCAATCCATATGGGGAGCGTGGGGTGACTCTCGTCATTTACAAATAGCGTACTTTTTCTATTTCCATATGGTTTACCTTTTCAATTGACTCACTTGACGCATACTCCCTTAATTAAGTAGGGGGTATATAAAAAAAGGGTTGTAGTGTGCCAAGGTAGTGTTCCGGGTGACATATAGGGGTATTGGCACCCTGACTCACCCGGCACAGTGACGCCCCCCTGGCGCATTGCCTACCGGCACCCCCTAAGTCTCGACGCCTCAACTGTTTCACACATATTTCACAAATAGGTGCTATATATGTTTGACGTTACCTGTGCAAAAATTAACCAATAACAGATGGCGCATCGTGTATTATCGACGGCGTTTCGTTGATTTAAGACATGTCTCAATCTGAAAAATTTTGTTCCCTTGGTTTAAAATGTGAGATAAATGTTGCAGTCAAAAATCTCAAGAGAAGGATCTTTGTTCTGGTTAGCATTACCATAGATAAGCTCTCTCGAAAATTTTAGTGTGCGTGCTCATTGATGAAAAGCGGGAAAGCTAACGTGAAAACAAGAATAGTGTTTATTTTTATCGTTTTTCTCTACGGCTCAAATTCCTTTGCAATAAAGTTAGACTCGTCTCTCATCACTGAGTTGCCCGTATTCGGTATGGACGTAGTCGCCCCCGACGGCAGTGCCATGGTCGTGCCCAGTAATGCTACAGCAGTCGCGCTCAATGTGACTGCAGTGACACCTTCGTCTTCAGGTTTTATCACTGTTTGGCCATGTGGTGTTGCAAGACCCGCAACATCAAATGTCAACTATACGGCTAATGGCATCGTCCCGAACGGCGTGATCGCCCCAATAGGCAGCGGCGGTAAAGTCTGTTTTTACTCTATGTCAGAAACGGATTTGATTGTAGATGTCGCAGGTTGGTTTGCGGGTGATGCCTTTGTGGGAATTACACCCAGTCGATTGGCCGACACCCGAACAGGAACTGGGGTGACATTAGGCCGCGTTGGGCCTGATGCACCGCTTGTTATTCAGGTTTCTGAACTTAATGTATCGCTGCCTTCTGGTACGGCCATAACCGTGCCAGCAAATATAACAACAGCCGCCCTTAACGTGACAATAGTCAACCCAATCTCTGCTGGTTTCGTGACAGTTTATCCTTGTGATAGGGACCGTCCTCTGGCTTCTAACGTGAATTACGCTGCGGACCAAGTTGTAGCGAATGGCGTGATTGCGCCGGTAAGTGAGAGCGGAACTGTTTGCGTGTATTCGCCCGTGCTAACCGATGTTGTCGTGGACTTGGCGGGTTGGTTAGCAGGTAGTGCGTTCACTGGATCAATACCAACGAGGTTGGTGGACACACGCGATGGCACCGGTGGTCTAGAAGGCAAATTGACGCCTGCCAATGAACTGAGCGTTCCTGTTCGAGGTGTTAGCTTGTCTGTTTTAGGTGCAAGTCAACAAGTGCCAGATGACGCCACCGCCGTCGCGCTGAATGTCACTGCGGTGACACCTGATGGTTCTGGCTTCATAACGGTTTATCCCTGTGGCGTAACGCGCCCACTTGCGTCCAGCCTCAATTATATAGCGGGTGACATTGTTGCTAACAATGTCATGGCGCCGATCGGGGATGATGGTGCTGTCTGCCTCTACACATCGAGTCCGAGCGATGTTTTGGTTGATATCTCTGGCTGGTTTCAAGGCGTTACAAACAATGAGTTTGTGGGAACTACGCCGAAGCGATTGGTTGATACGCGAGATAGTACGGGACCAACACCGGTTTCGAGCATCGACAGTGATGGTGATGGTGTACTAGACGTGAATGATGCGTTCCCGCTGATCACGCTTGGTGGACTCACCGACACGGATGGTGATGGTCGTCCAGATGTTTGCGATGCAGCATGTCAAGGTGAAGGTATGACCGCAGACACAGAATTAGATTTTAGCCGGAATTGGGACTTGAGACGGGTTAGCCCAGACGCAGTGAATACTGACCAAGCAAGCGTGGATGCCATACTGAATTTGATCTTCACCGACCAAGCGATACAATCGGTGCTGATCAGCAAAAATGGATTCACTATTGGCGAACGCTATGCGGACGGATACGACAAGGACAGCTATGGCACCAGCTGGTCTGTCGCAAAAAGCTTTTACAGCGCGGCCATTGGCGTTGCAATAGACGAGGGGCTGATAGCGTCTGTAGACATAAATGTCAGTGATATCATTACTGAGTGGCAGAACACTGACAAAGCGGACATCACCCTAAAACAAGTGTTGCAAATGCGCTCAGGGTACGCGTCGGGGACCGAGGTGTTCTTTGCAGCGGATCAGACGCTACACGCCATTAATTTTCCATTGGAAAGTACCCCTGACAGCCTATTCAGATATTCGAATGCCAACACGCAGCTTCTATCCCCCATCTTGGCAAGAACAACCAGTCAGACCGCGCATCAATATCTCGTCAACAAAATTCTTGCGCCTATTGGTATTGATACCACCAGCGTCGGGCTTTGGTTTGATAGTACCGCAACGAATCCAATGACTTATTGCTGCCTAGATATGCGGCCAGACGACTTCGCTCGATTTGGGCTTTTGTATGCACGAAATGGCAACTGGCAAGGTGAACAAATTGTATCGTCTGACTATGTTAGTCAAAGCATGCTTGCAACGTCAGCACCGTATGGTTTTCAGTGGTGGATACTCAATGACACCTACTATGGCGGCAGCCAACCACCCATCGACATCACGGCAGCTTTGGGTTTACATGGGCAGAAAATCTATGTGTGGCCGCAGAAAGACATTGTCATTGTGGTTTTAACAAAATATATCCACGCCATGAATCAAGGCTACGTTTTAGACCTCAGACCTGACGTACTCAACTTCCCCGATACCTGCACGGGACGCAATACTTGCAGCGGCTCTCAGGGACCTGCAGTGGCAAACTACAATGAGTTTAGACTTATTCGTTTGATTCAAGCACTAGACAACGATTAGTGCTCGCAAAACCTGAAATATTGATGAGTGTCGTCAGCAGTGCTAACTTGAAGGTATTGATCTTTTTTATAACTGCCTTAGTCAATCGAGTGTATCTTGAGCGGACTAAAGCTGAAGGCGGGTCACTAGCGGCCACAGACTGATCAAAAAAAACGAATACGTTCTTCATATGTATTTGGGGCAAACCAGGGAAGAAGATAATGAGTGATGATAGGTTGCTGCTAGATCGTTTTGCGATAGAAGATGTTTTTGCAAGGTACGCGCACGCTGCCGATGAATATGATGCAGTGGAATGGCTCAAATGTTACAGCGAAGATGGTGTCTTTGAAGTAGCGACTGATGGCAATCGAATACAGTTTTTAGGGAAGCCAGCATTGAAGAAATTTATCGATGCCCACATTCGCCTTTTACCCGGCACTCGCCATGTCCAAACGAATCATCTTGTTAGTATAAAAGGTGATAGTGCTGCACATCGTTGTACATTGTCTGGCATGTTAAGTAGACCAGAGAAAGTCTATATATTCATTTCAGGAACTTACGAGAGTTACCTGCAAAAAATCGAAGGCGAATGGAAAATAAAACACCGAATTGTTCACGTAGATAACGGCGCTAATTTTATTGATGGAGAATTAGCTAAACATATTCAGCCTTTCATGGAATGGATGACTGAAAATGGGACGATTATATAAGTGAACAATAAGGCAATACTGCCAAGTATCTTTTTAACTCCAATATTTTTATGTGTGTGTCGCAGTTATAAGTTTTAGGTTGAGATCGTCAACAAAAAGATCAATAACTCGAACGGTACAGTCTTTTACAACAAAGTCATCGAGCATCTCGGGCAACAAAGTTGAATGTGTGCGGGCTTGGCCTAGGATAAGTCGCTCATTCAATGTTACTCCGATACCGGTAAATTGAAATCTACCAAGGAACTGACCAGTGTTTTAGTTAAAATTTGAAACTACGACCATAAGAGTTGTGAAAGCTGGCACCCCTGTTACAGTAACAGCTAACAATTTTTGGATGTAATTGGAGGTCTTCAATGCAAGGTGAACAATCTGGCGGGTGTCTTTGCGGCTCGTTTCGCTACACTTTTAATGTTATCTCCGAGCCTGATTTTAGTTTCAGCTGCCACTGCAGAGATTGCCAGCAAGCGACTGGTAGTGTTTGTGCGACAGCGTTCGCTGTCCCAAAAGACGGTTTTCAGATGTCCGGTGAATACAAGTTTTACACCAAGTATGGTGACAATGGCGGAGAGATCAATCGGGGGTTTTGCCCCAGCTGTGGGTCAAGGGCGGTATCAACGCTGGGAGCGTTACCGGACCTCTACCTGGTCTATGCTTCAAGCTTGGATGACCCCTCTTGGTTCAAACCTGCGATGAATATCTACACTGCGAGTGCCTTGCCCTGGGATTGTATGGACCCAAACGTTCCAAACTTCGCGCAAAGCCCAACAGCAGGCTAGATCACCGGTCTCAGCCGGGTAGAGTTTATCGTAAATGGCCGCTCTTGGGCTCATGCTGTCATTCCAGTATGACACCGTTCTTTGCGAGATAGGAAAGCCTGCGGAGACGGATGCAGGTGTGTCTGTTGGAGCCAAAGAGCGGTTTCGGAGACGTCGCACAAAACCTTGAGAGATATGGGTCGCCTCGGGGAGAGAGATAGAAGCCATAGCCTAAGTTTGTTTTTAGATGTCAGAGGAACTCTTCATCATTCGTCTCGTCAACTTTTGCGCCTCTGATTTATCCTCGGGGCTCATTTTGTCTCAAGATACTCTTTAAGCTTAATTGCATCGTAGGCGTTGGTGCACATAGCTCAATATCGATACGATATTAATCAATTTTTTCCTCAAATTCGGTTCTTCTATCAAAAATGATCTAGCAAGGCACTCTAAGCTGAGTTACTTTATATCTTCAAACTTAGAAAAGGATTTTGCATATGAGATTTATCACGTTACTACTAGCTACTATGATGTCTACTTTCGTCTATTCCAACGACCACGGCGACGTGCCCGCGGGTAGCGGTGCCT
>Ga0209711_10003980_pt1 | contig 12160 bp, 9 predicted proteins | sample ArcticOcean_MG_C_7_FD_187441 | JGI IMG/M metagenome (GOLD analysis project Ga0209711, IMG submission 187441) | Marine microbial communities from western Arctic Ocean - ArcticOcean_MG_CB11_88 (SPAdes) (version 2) | ecosystem: Environmental > Aquatic > Marine > Oceanic | place: Arctic Ocean... | reverse complement strand
TAATATTGAAAGAATGTATCTTCTGTATAAGTGCCTGAAATAAAATCTTGTGCTTCGTCTGTAAGTATTTGAAAATAATTAACACTTTCGTCTGTTATAGTGTCTTCCCAGGTGAAATTAGGTTCTAGAGTTGTTTTATAGTTTATCAGAACATCATTAGAGTATGCAGTGGCTTTAGAAGTATTATTTAATTTAATTGGGTCAGAAATTCGTAATACTCCATTAATCTTATAGGTTACTAAACACCAGTTTTCAGAGCTCCCAGATCTAGAGAAACGCCCTAACTTATTACCAAAAGTCATTTCACTTTCTAGACTTTCTCTTCTATAATTTATAAAATTGTCTTTATCTAAAGAAGTTTCTGTTAGTTCATAATATCTTATATCTGAAGCACCTGCTTCAGGATAATAGAAAATATATGTTAAACTAGTATTTGACGATGCATTTGCTGCACAAGCAAAAACTGCATTTTCTTCAACGTTTAAATTTTCATTCATATATTCTTGTAAATTTCTAGCTACAGAAATATCTGTATCTTGTGAACAAGATAAAATTGAAATACAAGTAAGAAAGAATACTATTTTTTTAAAATCCATATAATTTTCTAATTAATTCTTCTGCAGGTTTATTTTGAGGTGTAAATCTATTGTTTTTTTCTCCACCAACCTTGTCATGACTATGAAACCATTTCCAAATAAAACCACCAGCAAACCATTCTTCTTTCCAAAATTGGTTGTGTATTGCTTGCAAAGCGTTTGCTTGAGCTTCTAAATTTACAGCACCTTTTAATCGCTTAGAATCCCACGGTTTTTTACCATTAAAATCTACACTTCGATAACCAAATTCTGTAAATAAAATGGGTTTATTAAATTGTTGTTGAACTTTTAAAATTGCAGCTTTGTGCGATTTCCAACCCAACTCATACTCTGCTATTGTAGGTGATTTTTTTTCACTTAAAGGAAAATAAGCATCAATACCTATGAAATCTAAATCATTCCAGAAATCATGAAGATGATACTCATCCCAATTTGCAGCATAGGTTAGCTTTCCTTTATATACTTTCCTGATTTCTAAAATTAGTTTTTTCCAATATTTAGGTCTATTTGTAACAAATTGTTCTAATTCTGTACCAATACAAAATAAAGCTGCATTCAATTCTTCCGCAGCTTTTGCATAGGATAAGATATACTGTCTGTATGATTTTTCTAGAATTTTCCAGCTTTCTTCAGAACTCATTTTTATATTTCCTGTAAACTCACCTTTCCAAACCCAGATATGTGGTTTCACCATAATATGTATATTCTCTTTCTGAAAAATTTTTGCGTACTGCAATAAACCATTTTTAGTTTCTCCAAACCACTGCCTGTCTGTATTGTACTTTATTTCAGGTGTTGCTAATTCTTTTATAAAGCCATAAGGCATTAGCGCTACATAATTGCTTTGAGACTTTAATACTGGTTTGACACCTTGCTTACTTATAGAATCTCTAGAGGCTACAAAACTAACTCCATTTACTTTTTTTGTCTGACTTTTACATGAAAAAGTCAGCGTAATTATTAGTAAAAAAAAGAGTTTAATTATTTTCATAAATGGATATAAAAATAGTTCTTTTTGTTAAAATATACTGCGTTAGACTTCAAAATATAATAAAGCTATTTTCTCATTTTTATGATGTATTCAGAAGAGGACTATATAAGAAATTATTTATAATGATTCTAAATTTAAATAAATTAGAGATTCCCAATTAAGTTCTTAACTTGACCATCGACATAATAAGAACAAGTTAGACCATGGAACATATTGTAATTATTGGTAACGGAATCTCAGGAGTAACTGCTGCAAGGCATATTCGAAAGAATTCCAATAAAAAAATAACTATCGTCTCTGCGGAATCAAAATATTTTTTCTCTAGAACCGCACTTATGTATGTTTACATGGGACACATGAAATTTGAGCATACCCAACCTTATGAAAATTGGTTTTGGGAGAAGAACAATATCCTATTAAAACAGGGTTTTGTTGGTAATATACTTCCTCATAAAAAACAGCTAGAATTTAGAAATGGAGAAATACTTTCTTTTGATAAACTAATTATTGCAACAGGTTCTAAACCTAATAAATTTGGCTGGCCTGGACAAGATTTAGACGGAGTTATGGGCATGTATCATAAACAAGATTTAGAAAAATTAGAAAAGTATGCGCCAGATAATAAAGCGTGTAATAGCGCTGTAATTGTCGGTGGTGGTTTAATAGGAATAGAATTGGCAGAAATGCTAAGAAGTAGAAAAATTCCTGTTACTTTTTTAGTACGGGAAGACAGCTTTTGGAATGGAGTTTTACCGGCACAAGAATCTGAAATGATAAATAACCACATTAAAGAACACCATATAGATTTGCGTCTAAACACAAATTTAAAAGAGATTAAATCTGATGAAAACGGACGTGTAAAATCTGTTATTATTGAAGAAACAGGTGAAGAAATTTTCTGTAATGTGGTTGGGTTAACGGCCGGGGTTACGCCAAATATTGATTTCCTGAAAGAGTCTGGAATAGAACTAGGAAGAGGCGTAAAAGTGAACCGATTTTTAGAAACAAATATTAAAGATATTTATGCTATTGGGGATTGTGCAGAACAACATAAGGCAATTGGACAGCGAAGAAACATAGAGGCTGTTTGGTATACTGGACGGATGATGGGAGAAACCTTAGCACAAACTATTTGTAGCAATAAAACCGAATACAAACCAGGACATTGGTTTAATTCTGCGAAGTTTCTAGATATTGAATACCAAACATATGGTTGGGTTTTTAGTGAAATAGGTAAAAAAGTAAACGAAACTTATTTTCAGTGGCAACATTCAAAAGAACAAAAATGCATTACCATTTCCTTTGATAAAAACACAAACCAGTTTTTAGGAATAAATACATTTGGAATAAGAATGCGTCACGATATTTTCAACAAGTGGCTAACAGAAAATCAAACAATAGATCACGTGTTAGAACATTTAGCAGATGCTAATTTTGATCCTGAGTTTTACAAATTATATGAATCTGAAATTGTAGAAAAATTTAATAAAGAAAACAATACTAGTATTCAAACAAAAAAGAAAAGTTGGAAACGCATTTTTAGCAAAGCATAGAGTATGAAAGTAATAAAACAATCAGGTTTAATAATTTTTCTATTAGGGTTAACTATTTTTGTAGGTATAATTTTTACAGGTTCTTTCAGTTTAAATCAGTCAGATTTAGATACTTTCATAAAAGAAAAGAATTATAAGAGTGCGGTTATAAAAAGTAATTTAGAGGAAGCCATTGTAACGTACGAAAATTTAAATATTTTTCAATTCTCAAAACGTGTTATAAAAGCATACGAATCTTCAAACCTTTATTATGACAATCTTATTCAAAAATATAATAAAGAAAAAAACTGGAAAGAGAAAGGTAAACAATACCAATATAAAATAAATGGCAAACCACATAGTTTAAGTTTTGCACTTGCTAAAAAAGCAGGAAAAGGCTGGGCATCTGAAAACACAACCCTTATGTGGTTTTTAACATTTGGTCTTGGCATTATTGGAGCCTTATTATTTATTGTGCCTGATGTTGTGCTTTTAGGAAAACCGGGAATAAAAAATGATGGAATCTTTTTAGACGCAGCCACTAATCGAGGTTGGATTGGTTGGTTTGCTTTTGTCTTTTTAGTTACTTTTTATATCTTACTTTATTTTTATCCAGACCTCATTGTAAACTGGGTATTTTTAGTAGACCCAATTAGTGCTTCTATAAGCGGAAATCCAGCAAGCCAATGGTTTTTATATGGTTTTTTATACTGTACTGTTATGACGGTTATGGCGGTTAGAATGTATGTTAAATATCGTGATAACAAATACCAAATTTTAAGAACTACGTCTGTATTGTTTTTTCAAATTGTTTTTGCATTCCTAATTCCAGAAATCTTAGTGCGTTTCGAAAAGCCTTGGTATGATTTTAAAAACGCGTTTCCTTTAGATTATGATTTTTTCTTCAGATGGAATTTAGATGAATTACTATCTAGTGGTGGTTTTGGTTTATTTATTTTAGTTTGGGGCGTTGTATTAACGGTTGTAGTAGTTCCAGTAATGGTCTATTTCTTTGGGAAGAGATGGTACTGCTCTTGGGTATGTGGTTGCGGTGGTTTGGCAGAAACTTTAGGAGATCCTTACAGACAACTTTCAAGTAAAACCTTACTTTCTTGGAAGTTCGAACGCATTATAATTCACAGTGTTTTGATTTTTGTACTAGTAATGACTGGCTTTGCTTTGTATACTTTCTTCTCTGGTGAGAATCAAGTAATTGGTATTAAAACTCAAACAATTCAAGATATTTATGGCTTTCTAATAGGGTCTATTTTTGCAGGTGTTATTGGTACTGGTTTTTATCCAATCTTTGGGAATAGAGTTTGGTGTAGATTTGGTTGTCCTTTAGCCGCATATTTAGGTTTTATTCAACGGTTTAAATCTAAATTTAGAATCACTACCAATGGCGGACAATGCATTTCTTGCGGAAATTGCTCTACCTATTGTGAACAAGGAATTGATGTAAGAGCCTATGCACAAAAAGGTGAAAACATTGTGCGTTCTAGTTGTGTTGGTTGCGGAGTTTGTTCTGCAGTTTGCCCAAGAGGTGTTTTAAAGCTAGAAAACGGTCCAGAAGATGGTAGAATAAATCCTACAGAAATCTTACTAGGAAATGATGTAGATTTAATGAATTTCGTAAATCAAAAACAATAGTATTACCCATCTAAAATCATCAAAAGAAGACAATTTCTAACACCATTTAGAAATAAATATTGGTACTTTTGCTATTATTTTTTAATTAAAAAAAAGAAATAATTGATAAGGTTTCTTGATATAAAAAAATCTAAATGATTTAACAAAATGACTCCAATAATAAAAGTTATTATTCCTGCCTTTAACGAACAAGATTCGATAGGGAAAGTTATTGGAGATATTCCTAAAATAGTTGACGAAATTATTGTTATTAGTAATAATTCTACTGATAAAACAGCAGAAAATGCAAAAAAAGCTGGAGCAACTGTACTTTTTGAAAATAGAAAAGGATATGGTTACGCTTGTTTAAAGGGAATGGATTATATTGCACAAAAAGAAAAAACACCAGAAATTGTTGTTTTTTTAGACGGTGATTATTCTGATTATCCAGAACAGTTAACAACGTTAGTAAACCCAATACTAATTGATAATTTAGATTTTGTTGTTGGCGCACGCATCAAAGAACTTAGAGAATCTGGTTCTATGACTCCGCAGCAGGTTTTTGGTAATTGGCTAGCCACCTTCTTAATGAAGCTTTTGTTTAATGCTAAATTCACAGATTTAGGCCCATTTAGAGCCATAAAATATAAAAAATTGTTAGCACTTAAAATGGAAGATACAACTTACGGGTGGACTGTTGAAATGCAATTAAAAGCATTAAAACAGCAATTAACTTATAGAGAAGTGCCCATGAAATATAGAAACAGAATAGGTGTCTCTAAAGTTTCAGGAACCATAAAAGGTAGTATATTAGCGGGCGTGAAAATTTTAGGTTGGATCTTTAAATACAGTTTTAAATAATGGTTTTAGAATACCTCATCATCATAGTTTATTCTTTGGCTCTTTTGCTCATTTTCATGTACGCATTAGCACAGCTAAACTTGCTCTTTAATTATTTAAAAGCAAAAAAAATAATAGATACTTCAGAAAAATTTGATTTCTCAAATCCCGAAGAAATTCCATTTGTAACGATACAATTACCTGTTTACAACGAGTTGTATGTAATGGAGCGCTTGCTCATAAACATTGCAAAACTAGAATACCCAATAGATAAATTAGAAATTCAAGTTTTGGACGATTCTACAGATGAATCTATAGAAACAACAGCAAAACATATCAAAATAATCCAAGAAAAAGGGATTGATATACAGCATATTAGAAGAGACAATAGACAAGGTTTTAAAGCAGGTGCTTTAAAGGAAGGTTTAAAAACTGCAAAAGGTAATATTATTGCTATTTTTGATGCAGATTTTTTACCTAAAAAAGATTGGTTACTCCAAACTGTACCGTATTTTAAAGATAGTGAAATTGGGGTTGTTCAAACGCGCTGGGGCCACATCAATAGAGATTATTCTACACTCACAAAAATACAAGCTTTCGCTTTAGATGCTCATTTCACATTAGAACAGGTTGGTAGAAATAGTAAAGGACACTTTATTAACTTTAACGGAACAGCTGGACTTTGGCGTAAAGAATGTATTTATGACGCTGGCAATTGGGAAGGAGACACACTAACTGAAGATTTAGATTTAAGTTACAGAGCGCAGCTAAAAAACTGGAAGTTCAAATATCTAGAACATGTAGAAACTCCAGCAGAATTGCCGATTATTATTAGTGCTGCTAGATCACAACAGTTTAGATGGAATAAGGGTGGCGCAGAGAATTTTCAAAAAATGATGAAACGTGTTATTACCAGTAAAAACGTTTCTTTTAAAACTAAAATACATAGTCTACTGCACCTTTTAAACAGTTCTATGTTTACGTGTATCTTTTTAGTTGCAGTTTTAAGCATACCCATGCTGTATATTAAGAATGAATATGAGCACTTAAAAATATACTTCTATGTAATGAGTTTCTTTGTAATAAGCTCACTTATTTTCTTTATATGTTATTGGCATATGTACAAAAACACCTATGGCGGTGGTTTTAAAAATTTTATTATTTACATCGGTGCTTTTTTTACTTTTTTCTCAATTGCAATGGGGTTTTCTTTACATAATACCGTTGCAGTATTAGAAGGCCATTTTGGTAAAAAAAGTGAATTTGTAAGAACACCCAAATTTAATATACAAACATTAAAAGACGGTTGGAAAAAAAATAAATACATAAAAACAAAACCTTCTGTACATGTTATTCTAGAAGGACTTTTAGCAATTTATTTTATTTTTGGTATGTACAGCGCTTTTATCGTTGGTGATCAAGGTGGAGATTTCGGGCTTTTCCCTTTCCATTTTATGCTTTTTATAGGCTTTAGCTATGTGTTTTTTAAGTCTGTGTTTTCAAAAGCATAATGTCTTTCTTTAAAAAATATAGCACTCTTTTAGTAATTATTTTAAGTGTAATTTGTTATTTTTTCTTTGCTTATTTTTTAGAAAGAACTCAATTCTATATTGTTTCTTTTTTATGGATTGCACTATTTAGTGGTTTTTATCTATTATTGCAAAACAAAAACAGCTCCTTTAAAAATTTAATAATAGTTGCCATACTATTCCGTTGCATTTTTTTATTTGCAACACCCAACCTGTCACAAGATTTTTATCGATTTATCTGGGACGGACGAATGCTTTTAAATGGCTTTAACCCTTATCTATCCTTGCCAGAAACCTTCATTCAACTGAACTTACAACCTATTGCAGAAGCTTCTACTTTATATGATGGTATGGGAGAATTGAATGGCAGCCATTATACCAATTATCCGCCATTAAATCAATTTTGCTTTTTTATTGCTGCCTTGTTTGCTAGTAAGAGTGTTTTTGGATCTGTATTTGTACTTAGAGTATTAATTATTCTAGCAGATATAGGAATTCTATATTTTGGGAAAAAGTTATTAGAACGCTTAAATTTACCTGTCAAAAATATTTTTTGGTATCTTTTAAATCCGTTTATAATTATAGAAATGACTGGCAATCTGCATTTCGAACCTGTTATGTTATTTTTCTTAGTTTGGGCGCTTTATAAATTACACCAACAGCAATGGATCTTAGCTGCTATCTTAATAGCTTGCTCGGTTTCTGTAAAATTAATTCCCTTATTATTTTTACCCTTATTTTTCCAATGGTTTATAAATCAAGACAATAAGGGAACAGGAATAAGGAACTCCGAAAGCCATAAAGAATTTATTTTATCAAAATTTTCACTATTTAAGATTGCAAAACTATCTCTGTTTTACATTATTATTCTGACTATAACAATCCTATTATTTCTTCCTTTCTATACTCCAGAACTCATCGGAAATTATTCTAGCTCTGTCAGTTTATGGTTCAAAGATTTTGAATTTAATGCAAGCTTTTACTATATACTTAGAGAAATAGGATATCTATTTAGTGGGTATAATGAAATTGCTTTTATTGGAAAAACAACAGCAGTATTGTCAGTTTTATTTTTATTATACCTCACTTTTTTTAGACGAAACAAAACATTTTTTCAATTAATTACAGCTATGTTATTTGGTTTGTGTTTTTACTATTTTACGGCTACAACTGTTCATCCTTGGTACTTGGCAACTCCTTTAATTTTATGTGTTTTTACAAAATATAAATTCCCAATAATTTGGTCTTTAGTAATAATATTAACCTACCAAGCATATGCAAACAATCCTTGGAAAGAAAATTTATGGTTTGTATTTATAGAATATCTAATCGTATTTTCATTCTTAATTTATGAGATTTTGTATCAGTTAAAGTTGAAGAAATTGTAAAATAACAAGGTTCTTCTTCATATCTGATGAGTTTTTCGTATTTTGCAAACCCATACCTTAATTTATATGAAAAGACTTACTATAAAAGACATAGCTAAAGAATTTAGTGTTTCTATTTCAACAGTGTCTAAAGCCCTGAATGATAGCTATGAAATTAGTGTAAGTACAAAAGAAAAGATACAGAAATATGCTAAAGAGAATAACTACAAGCCAAACTTTAACGCACTTAGTTTAAAAAATAGGCAGACAAAAACTATTGGAATTATTATTCCGAACATGTTAAACTACTTCTTTGCGCAGGTTTTTAACGGTATTGAAAAAGTTGCAAATGAAAAAGGATATAAAATAATTTCTTGTATTTCAAACGAATCTTATGTAAAAGAAGTAGAAACAATGGAAATGCTTTCTAATGGAAGTATCGATGGTTTTATACTTTCTTTAGCTGAAGAAACAGTTTTAAAAAACGATTTTAAACATTGTGATGAAATATTAGAAAACGGTACACCTATTGTAATGTTCGATAGAGTTGCAGAAACAATACACTGTGATAAAGTAATTACAGACGACTTTAAAGGAGCTTCAAAAACCGTGAAATATTTAGCGAAATCTGGTAGTAAAAATATCGCATTTATTTCTACCATCAGTAATTTAGAGATTGGTAAAAAAAGGCATCAAGGATATTTAAAAGGATTAGAGAAAGCAGGTTTACCAGTAAACAATAATCTTATTATAAACATAATAGATGAAGATTATAAAAAATACGAAAGTATTTTAGCACCAATTTTTAATTCAAATGATATTGATGCAGTTATAGCAACAGACGAGTCTTCTGCTATTGCAGCTATGAAAACGGCTCAAAAAATGGGACTTAAAGTACCTGAAAACTTTTCTGTAGTTTGTTTTTCTAACGGAATTTTGGCAAGACATTCTCAACCCAAAATGACTACTGTAAGTCAGCATGGAGAAAAAATGGGAGCTACTGCTGCTAAACTATTAATTGATCGTTTAGAAAATAAATCTGAGGAAAAAGAAGAAATGAAAACTGTGATTATAAAAACAGATTTAGTAGAACGTAATTCTACTAAGAAATCTTAATTCATGGATTTAAGTAAAGTGAAATTAGTAGTTTCGGATATGGACGGAACCTTACTAAATTCTAAAGGTGAAGTAAGTGCTCTTTTCTTTGACCTTTTTAAAAAATTACAAAAACAGAACATACTTTTTTGTGCTGCTAGTGGACGCCAATACCACAGCATTATAAATAAATTAGCCACCATTAAAGACGAAATATATGTTATAGCAGAAAACGGAGCAATTGCGAAAAAAGGAGCTGAAGTTTTACTTTTAAAATCTTTAAACACTAAAAAAGTAACAGACATTATTCCTGTACTAAGAAATATTAAAGATACGCATATTGTTTTATGTTCCAAAGACACTGCCTATATAGAGAGTAAAGACGAAACTTTTATCAACTTATTTCAAGAATATTATAACAATTTTAAAATAGTTGATAATTTAATTGAAATTGCTGAAACTACTTCAATTCTTAAAATTGCTGTATATCATTTTTCATCCTCAGAAGAATTTATTTACCCAGTAATAAAACACTTAACAGCAGATTACTTAATAAAAATTTCTGGACAAAATTGGTTAGATCTTTCTGATGATAAAGCAAATAAAGGTGATGCTTTGAAGGAGGTTCAAAAGCTATTGAATATTTCTAAAGAAGAAACGATGGTTTTTGGAGATTATCATAACGATATTGAAATGCTGCAAGAAGCCACCTACAGTTTTGCTATGAAAAATGCGCATAGAGACATTACAGCAATTGCAAATTACACCACAGAAAGTAATAATAACTTTGGAGTTGAACGGGTTTTAGAGAAGTTAGTGCAAGTTCATTCCTAATCATCATAAGATACCGTACTTTGTCTTTCTCTATTTACATTCAATTTCGTAACATCTGGTCTTGAGTAATGCCCAACAACATCAAAGTTTTGTCTTTCTTCTAAAACACGATTAAAGTCTAAAGTTTCTATAATTAAACCTTCTTTATTAATAATAGGCGCTACCAGCCATTCTCCGTCTGGAGAGGCAATGCAAGAACCTCCATTTGCTAATACCTCTGGTGCATCTTTTACTATTGTATTATAATGAGGAACCTCTTCAGGGAAATCTGATTTTGCCATTAAGCTAGATACAGAAATAACAAAAGACCGAGATTCTCTTGCAATAAATCTAGTAATATCTTTGGTATTATGGTCGCTACCTGGCCAAACGGCAATGTGTAAATTTTCTCCTAAACCATACAAGGCCGTTCTTGGCAATGGCATCCAGTTTTCCCAACAATTCAATCCACCAAGGGTAAACTCTTTTAAAGGATGCACTTGCAAACCATTTCCATCTCCAGGAGCCCAAGTTAAACGCTCATCATAGGTTGGTTGTAACTTTCTATGCACAGACTTTATAATTCCTTCTTCATTTACATACACCAAAGAAGCGTAAAGACTATGTCCGCCTCTGTTTTGTGCACGCTCCATAATTCCTAAATAAATAGCAATATTGTGTTCTTTAGCCAAAGAACAAATGGAATCTAATTCTCCTTTTTCTATGGTTACAGAATTACGAATATAATGTGCGTGAATTTCTTTTTGCTTTTTAGAATTCCATTCTGAAGCATTTGTTAAGGAAGTCCAAAATGGGTAACCAGGCAATAATGCCTCACCGAAAACAATCAGTTCACAATTTTCTTTTGCAGCCTCTAAAATAGATTTCTCAATCTTTTCTATGGTTTTTTCTTTGTTTAACCAAACTGGTGAAATTTGTGCCAGTGCTACTTTTAGTAAATTGTTTTTCATTTTTTATATTTCTATTGACACTACCAAACCTTCATTGCTTCTCACATTAAAAACAGTTTGATCTTCAAAAATCAAATACTGTCCTTTTACACCTACTAACTTTCCTTTGTAAGATGGCGTTTTTATTAAATTTAAGCTTTTTGGCTTCTCAGGATATTTTAAAACTGGAAACTTCAAATGCGTTTCTGCATTGTTTTCAATAAAATACTGCTTTGCTTCTTCTGGTATAAAATCTTTCAACTTCTCTCTCCACGCTACCAGACTTACATCTTCAATATCATTCTTTAACATTTTACGCCAATTGGTTTTATCGCCAACATGTTCTTTTAAGGCAACTTCAGTAATTCCTGCTAAATATCTATTCGGTACTTCTACAATTTCAATAGCTTCATGTGCTCCTTGATCTATCCAGCGTGTAGGCACCTGTGTCTTTCTTGTAACTCCAACTTTTACGTTGCCAGAATTTGCTAAATACACAATGTGCGGCTGTAATTGTACCGACTTCTCATATGTTAAATCTCTATCTTCCTCGTCTAAATGTGCTTTACTTAATTCTGGTCTCATAATCCAATCACCCGCATTTGGAGCATCGAAAAAACAAGATTTACAATACCCTTGCCTATATATTTCTTTTTCTAAATGACAGTTTAAACATTCATATGTAACAAAGTTTAAAGAAATTTCTTTATTTATTAGCTGATTCATATTCAGAAAATCAGTTTTCATATCTAAATAATACTGAATTTCATCTGCATTCTCCGTCATCATTTTTTTTAGAACTCCTTGGTAAATCATCT
>Ga0209711_10003978_pt1 | contig 12165 bp, 12 predicted proteins | sample ArcticOcean_MG_C_7_FD_187441 | JGI IMG/M metagenome (GOLD analysis project Ga0209711, IMG submission 187441) | Marine microbial communities from western Arctic Ocean - ArcticOcean_MG_CB11_88 (SPAdes) (version 2) | ecosystem: Environmental > Aquatic > Marine > Oceanic | place: Arctic Ocean... | reverse complement strand
ATCGAGGGCGATTGCCTTCCAGGGAATGCCCTTTACGTGGGGGGACCCCTTAGCCGCCTCGCCCCATGGACTCGGCACACCCATGACGATCAGCATGCGTAAGCCAGTGGAATCCCAGGCGGTTTCGAAGTCAAGACACTCGATGGGCACGAGTGGCTCCGCTGAGTAGGGGGGCTAGGCGCGCAAATGCGTCGGGACGTTGGATGCTATGCGTCGAGGACGTCGAAAGTGAGTCCGGCGCGTTCGATCAGTCTGGGGAAGAGCTTTTCGCCGATCGCTGCGGCCGGCGTCCAGACGCCACCGGCAGTTTCGGAGCACTCTTCAAGAAGGCACAGAGCCGCTTCGGTGATGATTTTCGACGTGGAGCCGTAGCCGGGATCCTTATCTCCTGTAACGCGAATGCGGAGCTCTCCTCCGTCGGCATGACTACCGATCATAAGCACGTCATAGCCGCCGGCTTCGCGCTCTTCTTTCGAGGGCCCTTCACCAGGCTTCGGACCGCCTTCGCCGCTCATGGCGTTCGAAGTCGCAACGAGTCCCCTGGCCGCGGCTTCGCCAGCTTCGCCCGGACCCGTTAGGAACATCTCGTCATAAACAAAGTCTTCTCCGTAGGCATGGTTCATCAGGGCATTCGAGCGGTGAATGTTTTTGGTGTTAATAGGCGCCATGAAAAAGGGCGCGACCCATCCGCCGGAGACCGGATCCTCTTCGATCTGATTGCCTGCTGGTTGCTCGGGGCCTTGGAATCCGGCGCTCAGTGAGAACGGGTTCATCAGAGCAGCGAGACGCGTCGGATCTTCTTTGACGGATTCCATGGTCGCTTTGGCGCTTGCGGCGGTTCCACCCGAAAGCGTTCCGCGCATATCGCAAACTCGCGCGCGGACCCGAGCACAGGGGCTGCCGAAAATTCTCTTCGCTTCCTGTTGGAGGAAGAGCACACCGTGGTCGAAGGGGATCGAGTCGAAGCCCGCGGAATGGACGATGCGGGCGCCGCTCTTCTGCGCGGCGGCGTGAAAGCGCTCGATCGTTTCGTGCATCCACAGGACTTCGCCTGAGAGGTCGAGATAGTCGATGCCTGCTTCGACACAGGCGGCTAAGACGTCGTTTCCGTAGAGTGTATAGGGACCGACAGTCGTGAGTACGCAGCGCGTTCGCGAGACCATTTCCGCCAGGCTTGCCGGATCGGACGCATCGGCCACGACCAGAGGCGTCTCGGAAGGCGCTCCTATTTCATCGCGTACACTCTCGAGCTTGGCTTGGCTTCGGCCCGCCATTGCCCATTTAGTATCTCCGCCAACGCCGTATTGCTGCGCGAGGTATTCGGCGACGAGGCGGCCCGTGAAGCCGGTGGCTCCATAGACGATGAGATCGAATTCGGGCTGGGCGGACATAAGGCGACACCTCGGATTGGGTTGGACTGTGTTGGGAGAACCCGGAAGGTGGCGAACGGGGAGCGTAGATCAATGTGTGGAGCGAAACCGTGAGTCTAGTCTTTGCACGCTTTGCTGGACGGCGTTGCTTCGGCCAGTTTCAGCGCAGATGTCCGATCTTGTACCGCTGACACGTCATTCTTCGACTTAAACGGATGCTTAAAGCCCGGCAAACGTCGCATAGCGATTGCGGTGGAAGGCTTCGTTTCCGAAGGTCGCTTCCGCGGCGCGCGCGCGCTTCAAGAAAAGACCCGCGTCGAATTCATCTGTCATTCCGATACCGCCGTGGATTTGGATCAGCTCATTGGACATGTGATGAAGAAAAGCGTTGGCCTTAAACTTTGCCAGGGAGCAGAGCTTAGCGACGTTGTGGGCATCGTCGGCATCGTCGTCGATTGCTTGTAGCGCGGCTTCAATGCACGAGCGTGCCATTTCCATCTCGGTAAAGAGGTTAGAAGCGCGGTGGCCGAGGGCCTGGAAGGAGCCGATGGGCTGACCGAACTGGACGCGGTTCTTCAAGTAGTCGAGGGTCATGTCGAAGGACTGAGCGGCCGTGCCTAGCATCTCGGCTGCGAGGCCTGCGCGAGCGCGATCGAGAATGCGATCGAGGGGCGCGAAGCCGTCGCCCACGGTTCCGAGGACTGCATCGTTGCCGACTTTGACGCCGGCGAAGGCGACCTTCGCATAGCCGCGGCTATCGGCAGTGGCGAGTCGGCTTCGGTCGATGCCTGACGCGTTTGCGGGGACTAGGAAGAGGGTGATGCCGCCGGTTTCACCCGATTTGCCGCTCGTGCGTGCAGCGACGACGAATTGGTCTGCGGCCAGGCCTTCGAGGACGTGAGTCTTCGTGCCGTTTAGCACGAAGCCGTCGCCTGCGGTGCTCGCTTCTAGTGCGATCCGCGAGGGATCGTGGCGGGGCCCTTCGTCGACGGCGAGCGTCAAGATAGTGCTGCCGTCGCTGATCTTCGGGAGCCACTCGGTCTTCTGGGCGTCGGAGCCGGCGACGAGGAGCGCATTCGCGCCGATCAAGCCGGAGGCGACGAGCGGGGAGGCGGTGAGCTGGCGGCCGAGTTCTTCGAGGATCACGCCAAACGTGAGGTGTCCCATTTCCACGCCTCCCTGGGCCTCGGGGACGATGATGCCGGCCCAGCCGAGCTCCGCGATCGCTTCCCAGGTGGCCTTGTCGAATCCGAGTTCGTTGCCGCTGTCGCGCATTTCTCGGAACTTCGCGACAGGGGCCTCTTCGCTCGCCCAAGTCTTTGCTTGTTCCTGAATCATGCTCTGTTCTTCGGTGAGTGCCGCCATGGGGATTTTTCCTCGGAGTCGGATGGGGAATATTGGGGAAGTCTGGAGCGCGTTGAAAGCTGTTAGGTCTGTGTGAGACGCACTTCGAGTGGGCCGCCATACGATCGCGAGAGCAACCGGATGACCGTTTGAGAATCAGCCGCGCTGCGTGTTCTCGGGAAGGCCGAGAATGTTTTTTGCGATGATGTTGTTCTGGATCTCGTAGGAACCACCATAAATGGACATCGCTTTGCCCGAGAGCCAGCTTCGCACCATCTGGAGTTCGTGCTCCTCGAAGGGATCACCTTCCCAGCCGAGGCCGCTGTGGCCCATCATTTCCAGCGCAAGCTCTGCGCGCTCCTGGGAAATCGATGAAGCGGCATTCTTGAGGATCGACGCGACGGCGCTCACCTTCATGTTGCCGCGGGCTTCCGCTGTGATGCGCTCGATTGTTAGGCGCTGGGCTTGGGCTGCCATCATGTGATCGGATAGGCGACCGCGAAGGTCTGAGTCGTCAATTCGACCCGCATCGTCTCGGCCGACATATTTCTCGGCGAGATCCGTGAGTGAGTGCTTGGCGGCAGCGCCGCCGGCACCGCCCGCCGTTGTCTGACTCTGGCGTTCGTGCTGAAGGAGTCGCTTGCCGACGGTCCAGCCCGCATTCAACTCGCCGAGGATTTCATCCTTGTCCGCAACTGCGTCATTGAAGAAGGTTTCGCAGAAGGGCGACGCGCCACCGATCAACTGAATCGGCCGCGTTTCAACGCCCGGCTGATCCATTTCGAGGATCACGAAGCTGATGCCGTCTCGTTTCGGCTTATCGAAGTCGGTCCTTACGAGACAGCCGATCCACTGCGCATGATCCGCGCCGGAGGTCCAGGTCTTCTGGCCGTTGATAAGCCAATGGTCGCCCTTGTCTTCGGCCTTACATTGAAGCGAGGCTAAATCCGATCCGGCGTTAGGCTCGGAGTAGCCCAGTGCCCAAAAAACTTCACCACGGCAGATCGGAGGGATGTGCTTCTGCTTTTGCGCTTCGGTTCCGTATTCTAGAATCGTAGGCCCGACCATCGTGATGCCCATGCCGGCCTTGACGGTCAGAGGATTAAAAGCGCGAACGCGACTCATTTCCTTCTTCAAGACTTCCGCATGGAACTGAGTGAGGCCACCGCCGCCGTATTCCGAGGGCCAAGTGGGGGCCCCCCAACCCTTCTGACCGAGACGATCGCACCAGGCGTTGAGGTCGGCGTTGCCGGTGTCTAGGAACTCGCCGCTGAGTTCAGCTCCGCGTCCGGCGAGGGACGAGGGGAAATTTTCTTCGAGCCAGGTGCGCGCTTCGGCGCCAAAGACTTCGAGTTCATCGGGGGTCGGGGCGGCACTGCTCATGGCGGGTCTCCGTTCGAAAGTGAATCGAGTCGGCGGATCCTAGTGAATTTTGGGCTCTGCGGAGCATTCAAATTTGCCCGGCAGCGGTCTCGGAGTCAGTGCCTAGGACGGTTTAGCATGATGGGCTCGCAGCTTTGCGAGGGGATGAGAAGGCGTGCGGGCTTGTCTGGCTGGATGACGGCCGCTCTGCGCTGGCGAGATCCGCCCCGCTCGCGGACACTCTCGCCGCACCCGTTACCATGGGCATCCTCAATAACGCCCACCCGATCCCAAAGGAAGGCCCGATGACCACCGAATCCCGCACAACGACTGGCCGCGGCGAACGTTACGACAGCATTCTCGACACAATCGGCAACACGCCGGCGGTGCGCCTCAATAAGATCGCGCCCGAACATGTGAATCTCTACGTGAAGGCTGAATTTTTCAACCCCGCTTCCTCGATCAAGGACCGACTGGCGATCAGCATCATCGAAGAAGCCGAGCGAAGTGGTGCGCTCAAGCCCGGGCAGACCGTCGTCGAAGCGACGAGTGGCAATACGGGAATTGGCCTCGCGATGGTTTGTGCTGCGAAGGGTTATCCGCTCGTGATTACGATGGCGGACAGTTTCTCGATCGAACGGCGCAAGCTAATGCGATTCTTTGGCGCCAAGGTTGTGCTCACGCCGCGGGCAGAAAAGGGACTGGGCATGGTGCGCAAGGCCATCGAATTGGCGGAGCAGAACGGCTGGTTCTGGGCGCAGCAATTCGAGACAGACGCCAACGCACTCATTCATGAGAACACAACGGCGCGTGAAATCGTGGCCGACTTCGAAGGCGAAAGACTCGACTACTGGGTCAGTGGTTACGGAACCGGCGGAACGGTCACCGGCGTCGGGCGCGTCCTCCGCAAGGAACGACCCGAAACGAAAATCATTCTGACTGAGCCGGCGAACGCTGCGATCGTTTCAAGTGGTAGCGCGCAAGAGCGAACGGCCGAGGGCGTTCCGACTGGCAGCCACGTCGCATGGGAGCCGCACCCGATCCAGGGATGGACGCCCGACTTCATTCCGCTCGTGCTGCAAGAAGCGATCGACCAGAAATACTACGATGAGATCGTTCCTGTAACGGGACCCGAGGGTATGGAGTGGTCCCGCAAGCTGGCCCAAGAAGAGGGCATCTTTACGGGGATTTCTGGCGGGGCGACAATGGCCGTTGCGAACAAGATCGCGGAACGCTCGGAGCCCGGCACAACAATTCTGTGCATGCTGCCCGACACAGGAGAGCGTTACCTCTCGTCACCGCTCTTCGAGGGAATCGCGGAAGAGATGTCCGACGAAGAGATCGCGCTGTCGAAGTCGACGCCCGGCTATCAGATACCCGACTGAGCCTGGACAGCGTCTTCGGGGTCTGCGCGGAACCGTTCAGTTAGGCGAACGAGGGTGTGATGCAAGACCGGACGATGACCACTTGGGGAGCGACTGCGAGTGTCTGAAACTAGCCTGCTGCTTCCGCCTTTACGCGCGCGATACTGGGGCGTTCGGCGAGGCGAACGAGTAGCTCTGTGAGCTTCGGCTGTCCTTCCATGATGTCGACGCCGATCACTGCCTTCGCCATTTGGCCGGCAAGTCCGAAGCAATAGAACGCGTAAAGATCCGCGATCGTGAATTCATTGCCCGCGATATAGGGCTCGTAAACAGCGATTCGTTCGATGGCTGCCATGCCCTTTTGGAGATCCGCGGTGACTTGTTTTTTGGTCTCGTCACTCACGGGCTTCTTGAACAGAACTTCCGGAAGAAAACGACGCGCAACGAGCTCTACATCGAGCTTGATATGGCAGGCGAGTTCTAGGGTCTTGCCGGATGCGAAGGGATCCTTCGGCAAGAGTGCCGGCTCAGGCTGCAAGCGTTCGAGGTAGTTGAAGATCGCGAGAGATTCCGACATGAAGCGACCGTTCACTTCGATCGAAGGCATCTTCCCCATCGGCGTTCGCGCGAGATTGTCGGATTCCTGGGTCGGCGGGGCGTTAACCTCTTCGAAGTCGAGTCCCTTCTCGATCAGGAGGGCCTTAGTCAGGCTGTAGTAGTTGCTCATTCGCAGGCCGTAGAGCTTGATCATCGCGAGTCCTCTGGTCGCGCAGTTCGCGCGGTATTGGTTCGACGGGCGCTCTGAGCATTGCACATCAGCTAGCTCTCGGGCCGATACTGACCGTTTCATCTAGCGATGGCTGCTGTTCGAGAGATTCCCCGCCAATCCCCTCGAAGCGCAGGCGAAGAGACGCCTTGGGGGATATGCAGTGACTATTGCCCCCCCCGGATGAGCGAATACCCCATAGGAGCGCACCGGGTCGCACTAGATTGCACCGGGACCTTGCTAGGGTTGCGCGCGAATCGATGTCTACAACCGCCGCCTCCACTACTAAGCGCATCTTCTTGCACGCGAAGGAATTCGCGTCGCCGCCACCGCCGTTTCGGACAGGGACGGCGGGTTTGGTGCATCTCGATGAGCGGGGAGATTTCGATCTCGAAGAGCGCGTTCAGATCTCCGCGAATTCGCTGCATGCTTTGATCGGCCACGGCGTGGTGGATCGGCTGAATGAGCTCGCGCTCGAAGGAAGTCTCGGTACCGGTGCGCCGGTGATGATTCGCCCCTCTCTGGTTGAAGAAGCGAGATCGATTCTCTACGACGCCGACAGCCAAACCTACGGCGGCGAGTGGGAATTCGTTGTCGCTCGTGAAGAAGGCGAGCCGCCCACCGAGTACTGCCTGCGTGTAGTGAATCGCGAGTATCAAATCACGCTGGTGCGAATTGTTGACGTGCTGAATCGCGCGAGTCGGCATGGTGCAGCGGTCTGGCTCGCGATCTAACATGCGGCCGGCGTGCTGCAGCGCGAAGTACGTGGAAGCGAGTATTACGAGAGGAATAAGATGGTCGTTTTGTCTGCGGAACAGTGGATCGAGATCAATCGAAACATCGTCGAGGAATTCCGCGCGAACGATGGCCGATGTGGTGGAGCTCTAGCGGGTAACCCGATGCTGCTGCTCACGACGACCGGCGCGCGGACGGGGGAAGCGCGGATCACCCCACTGACCTATCACGCCGATGGAGCCGACTTCATTGTGATGGCTTCGGCGGGTGGCAGTCTCGTCCACCCCGCTTGGTATCGAAACTTGGCGGCGGACGACGATGTCGTTGTCGAGGTGGGGAAGGAGCGCTTCTCCGCTCGAGCAACGACTGAAGTGGGTTCAGCGCGAGTAGAGGTTTTCGACCGAATGGTCGAGGAACTCCCTCGATTCGCGGATTACCAGCGCGACGTCGAGCGCGAAGTACCTGTCGTTCGTATTCAACGCCTCGCGGCGTCCTGATCAACCTATTCACTTCCTCGAAAGGGAGAACCATGTCTGAATCGACCTACCGCACTTTGGAAATTCGGAAGGAGGGCGCCGTCGACTGGCTGACCTTGAATCGCCCGGACTCGCTTAACGCGATTAACGTCGAGATGGTTCGCGAGCTTCGAGACTATTTCGATGGTTTGGCGGAGAACGTCAAGACGCGGATCGTCGTGATGCGCGGTGCCGGTCGATCCTTTTGCGCGGGCCTCGACATTAAGGAAGCGGGAAGGCCTTCCGAAGGACCTGCACCGGTCGGACGTGGTTGGGGATTTCAGGGTTACCTCGCGGACGTCTATCTGAAGATGCGGCGTTGTCCGCAACCGATTATTAGTCTCGTGCAGGGCAGCGCTTGCGGTGGCGGCTTTGCCTTCATGCTGGCCTCGGATATTCGCATCGCGGCAGATAACGCGCGTATGAACGCAGCCTTCATTCGAATCGGTCTTTCCGCTTGCGACATGGGGACAAGCTATTTTCTTCCGCGATTAGTCGGAACAGCTCTCGCGTCGGAATTGATGCTTACCGGACGCTTCATCAATGCGCAGCGAGCGCTCGCAACGGGCCTCGTCTCAGAAGTCGTTCCCGAAGACGATCTCGAATCCGCGGCGCGTTCCTATATCGACGACATGCTGACGACCTCGCCTATGGGGCTGCGACTGACGAAAGAAGGACTGGACATGGCGATCGATGCCACGAGTCTTGAGTCTGCGATGGCGATCGAGAACCGCAATCAGATCTTGTGTTCACAGAGCGATGACTTCAAGGAGGGAATGCGTGCCTTCATGGAGAAGCGGACACCGAACTATGAGTGAGCCGGACGCGTCGCGATCGCAGCCTAACGGCCTGTGAACACGGCCGTACGCCGGTCAATAAACGACTGAACACCCTCGGCGGCGTCTTCGCTCTTCATCAGTCGCTTTTGCGTCGGGCCGAGTTCACGGACGGCGGCTTCAAAGCCTTCCTCGACGAACCGCCTCGATGAGGCCTTGGTTGCCTGGACGGCGAGAGGAGCCTGTGCGGCGATGAGTTCTGCAATCTCGATTGCCCGATCTAACTGCGTTCCCACTGGCACGACTTCCTGCACGAAACCGATTCGATAGGCCTCCTGGGCGTCGAACTCGTCGCTCGTCAAAAGGTGATACATCGCATTGCCCCATCCACCGCGTTGTACGAATCGGATCGTCGCACCGCCCGTCGCGTGAATGCCGCGGCGTGGTTCTAGCTGGGAGAAGCGGCAATTATCAGCGGCGATTACGATGTCGCCCGCCAATGCGATTTCGATCCCGAAGGTGAAGGTGATTCCGTGCACGGCGGTGACGATCGGCTTTCGGCACGCGCGACCAAGGGCCATAGGGTCGACTCGCGGCTGCGATCCGTCATCTATGCTGCCGCCGCCCTCCATTCGTCCAGTCCACTTGGGCAGGTCGAGGCCGGCCGTGAAGTGATCCCCGTGTCCGAACAGGACGCCTGCAAAGAGGTCGTCGCTTTCGTCGAGCTTCGTAAACGCATTGAGCAGCTGCTTCGCCATGGTCGGCGTATAGCCGTTGTATTTGGCGGGACGGTTTAGTCCGATCAAGAGCAGGTGCCCTCGCTGCTCAACGCTGATGGAGCCTTCTTCGCCTGACGGTTCTGACATGAATTCAATCCTTTGCTTTGAGTGCGCCGCTTAGAGCGGCGCAATATAGATGCGCATCATGACCTATTGTCGATCGCTAGAAGGGCGCCGAATGGCCGGACAATCGGCCGCATTCGAAGGGAATTCAAGCGATCGCTGAGATCCCGGTCGAACTCCGCGTCGTTTGTGTCGTACTCGCGACGAGAGCCGCCCATGGTAGGCTCGGAATGACGCCTAGGTCGGCCGAACATGACCGGTTGGCAGGAGGAGACGAGAAGCGATGGCCGACTTGACCCCCGAGCAACAAGAGTTTCAGGAATACGCGCGCCGCTGGTTCGAAGAGAACAAGCCCGGTCCGCCGCCGGTGCGTCTTCCTATTACAGCCATCGAAGTGATGACGGTTGGCCAGCGCGACTACCTTCAAGCGTGGCAGAAGCAAGTCTACGAAGCGGGCTTCATTGGATGTGACTACCCCAAGGCGTACGGGGGCGGCGGCCACGAGGGTTTCCAGAGGATCGCGAATCAGGAGCTTTTGATCGGGCCGATCGGCGTTTAAGCGATCCCAACTTAGTTGCCCGCGGCGGACTGGACGCAGCTCCGCGACCATTGACCGCCTGCGCCGCTAGGCCGAGACTCCGGCCTCCAAAACAGGGAGATCAAGTGATGGCTGATAATGAAGATGCGCGCCTTTTGGTCGAACGCGATGAACACCTCCTTATTCTGACGATGGTGCGCGCCTCAAAGCGGAATGCGATCGACCGGAAGATGGCGGACGCGATCGACGAAGCACTCAACCAGCTCGACGATGACGACACGCTGTGGGCGGGTGTGATCACAGGTGGTGAGTCAATTTTCTGCGCCGGCAGCGACCTCCGAAGCCAAGGTGACTACGTCACCGAACGGGGCGGCGAGTACGGAGTGATTCGGCGCGCTCGCAAGAAGCCTCTGATTGCAGCAGTCGAGGGTTATGCCCTGGGCGGCGGACTCGAAATTGTGCTCGCCTGCGACCTGGTCGTGGCTGCAAAAGATGCCCGCTTCGGCCTTCCGGAAGTGTCGATCGGTGTGATCCCGACCTGCGGTGGGCTCTTTCGTGCACCGAATGCGTTCCCACTTAATCTCGCCCGCGAACTCATTCTTACGGGCGAGCCCATCTACGCTGAGCGCGCGTACGCAGCCGGGTTCGTGAATCGATTGACGGAACCTGGCGAGGCACTCGCAGCGGCGCGCGAGCTAGCCAGCAGCGTGATGAAAAACGCGCCGCTCTCGGTCCAGAATTGTCTCCGGTCCGTCAACGACGTTGCAGCACAGTCCGACGAACTCGGTTGGAATCTCACCCAGCGAGCCCTTGATGGCATCTCGGGTACAGAGGATCAACGCGAAGGCGTTATGTCCTTTCTCGAAAAACGCTCCCCTGAATGGAAGGCACGTTAGGCATGAAGGCGCTTCGCGTATTGCACGAAAGTCTCGTCGAGGACGAGGAGATCGACGCACTCGGTCATATGAACGTTCGCCACTACGGACGACGCGCTTTGGCGTCGACGGAGAAGTTACTCGTGGACGCGGGGCTGATTGGTCAGACCGTAGGCGGCGACAATGAAGGCGCGCTTGTTCACGATCTACCTCGGCTCTACACAAGGTATCATCGCGAACAGCTCGCCGGGGCGCGGCTTGAAGTACACGGCGGCATTTTATCCGTGGACGCAGATGGGATTCGAATCTATCACGAACTCGTGAATCCCGAACGCAAAGAAGTTGCCGCGACGTTCGTTCAAGATGTTGTATTCAGAGAAGCCGAATCGAATGAAGCCGTTGAGATCGCGGACTCCGTTCGCAAAGAGTTGACGGAGGCACGGATCGAGTGGCCTGCACATGGTCGTTCACGTTCGATTGACCTTGATGCGCCCCCCGTCACGCTCTCTGTTAAAGATGCACTTGAGAGTGGCTTGGCCTTTAGAAAAGAGCGCCGCATTGCCGCTGCGGACTGTGATCCTGAAGGTCGAGTGGGGGCCGATATGCGGCCGTTCTTGATGTGGGGTGGTGAGCCGATCGAGCCCGGGCCTGAAGGGCCGCCTGTTTTTGACTTGCCGGATGGCGGCCGCATGGGATTGGCTTCTGCGGAGACGCGTTCTGTCATGGTTGAACAGCCGATGGCGGGTATGCGCATTCAGAGCTTCGCTGCGACGGTGGAACTCGCACGGAAAACCAATTTGCGCCGGTACTGGGTCTTTGATCTGGATACCGGACGTCTCCTTTTGGCGAACGAAGTCGTCGAACTCGCACTCGATCTCGATAAGCGGTGCGCGATCGATATTCCGGATGAGATGCGTGAACGCTTTGCGGCGACCGCGCGCTTCGATCTTCGCTGACGGCGGGTATCGCTCTCTTTCCGCGCGGTCCTGCGACGCTGACTAATAACGGATGACTGGAGGCACCATGAAGTACACGAGACTTGGAAAGACCGGACTTGAAATCTCGGCACTTTGCCTTGGGTGTATGAGTTACGGCGAGCCCAAACGTGGGCCGCACGCTTGGACGCTGCCAGAAGAGGAGAGTCGGCCCTTTATCCAAAAGGCGATCGAAGAAGGAATCAATTTCTTCGATACAGCGAACGGCTATTCCGCGGGTTCGAGCGAAGAGATCCTTGGGCGCGCGATTAAGGACTTCGGGAACCGTGACGACGTTGTGATCGCGAGCAAGGTTTTCATGCCGATGCGCCGCGGCCGCAATGCCGTGGGTCTCTCTCGAAAGGCGATCCTGACGGAGCTTGACGCGAGCCTTCGTCGCCTTGGCACGGACTACATTGACCTCTATCAGATCCATCGCTTCGACGGCCGTACTCCCATCGAAGAAACTCTCGAGGCGCTTCATGACGCCGTGAAGTCGGGGAAGGTTCGCTACATAGGCGCGTCTTCCATGCACGGCTGGCAGTTTTCGAAGTCGCTCTATTTGGCGGATCTTCATGGGTGGACGCGATTCATCAGCATGCAGAATCACTACAACTTGCTCTACCGCGAAGAAGAGCGAGAGATGATGCCGCTTTGCGAAGATCAGGGGATCGGCGTCATTCCGTGGAGTCCTATGGCTCGTG
>Ga0209711_10003964_pt1 | contig 12190 bp, 3 predicted proteins | sample ArcticOcean_MG_C_7_FD_187441 | JGI IMG/M metagenome (GOLD analysis project Ga0209711, IMG submission 187441) | Marine microbial communities from western Arctic Ocean - ArcticOcean_MG_CB11_88 (SPAdes) (version 2) | ecosystem: Environmental > Aquatic > Marine > Oceanic | place: Arctic Ocean... | reverse complement strand
CTTTTTGAAGTTCTTGGCGATCGAATAGGACTAACGATTAAAGGAAGGGAGTACCATTTTTCTTTATCTCGCTTCATTCAATCAGATCAAGAGTATGTTCGAGATTGGAAGAAAGTAGAACGTTGCCCAGTCTGTTCAAAAAGTCTTGGTACTCGCACCATCAATTCGGGTGGAGTCAAATACCATACCGCCTGTTTCCGATGTATGGTTTGTCGCTCGGGTTTTAAAGGGGGCGATCAGTTTCGCCGTGATGCATGGAAGGGAATGGTTCATGTTAAGCATTTTCAATCTACAGGGTTATGTGGCACATGTTCTCGAATTTTTGTAAAACGAGAGGCCCATCCAAAGCAGTTTTTTGCTGATGGTAGAATGAGTTGTGCATCTTGTTTAAAAGACGGTGTTTTTGATACGAAAATTCTACTTGAAGTCGAAAACCGTGTTTGGCAAACTTTGAATCGGATTGGAATTTCCAAACCGGTTGGTCAACTTTCTATTCGGTTAGTGGATCGCGGTCTTCTTAATCAGGAAGCCTTAAAGATTAATGCTCGTGGAAATCTAAGGGGTTTAACCTTAACCAAATATAAAATCGTAAGGGGCGGTCGAAATCCGGGGACGACTTTTGATCATCGAATCTATATTCTGTATGGATTACCCTACATCGAATTTGAATCGGTATTGGCACATGAATTTGCCCATGTCTGGTTAAATGAACGATTTGTTGAATCAACTCCACCAGTTGTGGAAGGATTTTGCAATTTGGTCTCCTCTGAGGTTTTGGAAAAGGAGAAGAGTAAACTGGCTTCGGTTTTATTGGAGAATTTACAAAATAACACCAGTCTTGCTTATGGGGTAGGGTACCGAAAAATGAAAGCCAATCTTGCTCAAAAAAATTGGAACCAAGTACTAGCGGAAATGAAAAGTAAATCTAACCCACCCAAATTAAAATGAGAATTGATTCGCATCATCACTTTTGGCAATACGATCCAATTGAATATTCGTGGATGAATGAAAAGATGGGAATTCTTAAACAGAATTATGCCCCCAATCATTTACTCGAAGAAATTACAAAATCTGGAATTGATGGGGTGGTTTCAGTACAAGCTTCTCAATCAATTAAAGAAACCGATGATTTATTATTTCACGCACAAAAGCATGATTTTATAAAAGGAGTGGTGGGGTGGTTTCCTCTAGCAGAGTTAAAGGTGGGAACTATTTTGGAACGCTATGCTGCTAATCCTTGGCTTAAGGGCGTAAGGCATGTGGTGCAGGATGAAACAGATGATCGTTTCATTCTCGGAGAGGAATTTAATCGAGGAATTTCTCTGCTTAAGGATTTTGATTTGGTTTACGATATTCTTATTTATGAAAGGCAGTTATCCGCATCGATTGAATTTGTTGATCAACACCCTGAATTGATTTTTGTTCTTGATCATATTGCCAAGCCAAAAATTATTGATGAAATCTTTGAACCATGGGCAACCCAGATGAAAGATCTTTCCAAACGATCCAATGTTTATTGTAAGTTATCTGGAATGGCGACTGAAGCTGACTGGGAAAATTGGAGTGTGGAGGATTTGCATCCTTACATGGAAATCGCATTGGAATGCTTTGGCCCAGGCAGAATCATGTTTGGCTCGGACTGGCCAGTAGCTCGACTTGCCATTGAGTATGCACAATGGGTTGAAATATGCCGTACTTTCATTTCTAAGTTATCAACAGACGAACAGAAGAATATTGAAGGCGGAACTGCAATAAAAGTTTATAAATTGTAAGCCTTATCTCTGGTATATGGGCAAGTAATGATACTTAACAGCCAAAGCAAGAATGGCCAACGTGGTGGAGTACACTTCACCTGCCCCTGCCTCTGAGCCGCTTCCGATCCACGATCCATTATCTCTTTGCATCTCTAATAGAATTGTTTCGACTAAATTTCGGGCATTTTTAGCATAGTCATCTCCTCGTTGGTACATCCCTTGTGCATAATAATAAGTGCCATAGAAGAAAAACTTGCGACTCTTTTCAGGTTTGTGCTCACTGAGCCAATCGGCTGCTCCGAGTACAAAAGGGGATTCGTATTGCCCACAAACCTGCATGGCGAGAAGACCTGCAGCGGATGTAGTATATTCCGCTGCTCCTCCGGGTTGGTAAGAGAAGCCAGATTTCTTATTTGTGGGACTGCCATCTTGAGACAGTTTCGATTTGTAAGAACGCTCTAAATAAGAAATAGCCTCTGATATCGCTGAAGAGGATACTTCAAGACCCGCATTTTTAGCCGAGCGTAAAGCCATTAGTTGCCAGACAGAAACTGATAAATCTGCGTCTCTTGCATCCGGGCTATACCTCCAGCCGCCCTGTTGTGCAGGGCTCTTCTTTACTTTTTGTGCTCGTAAAATCAAGTTGATCGCTTTCTGGCATTGATCTTTAATTTTTTTATCGGTGGTCTTATCCACTCCCATCCCAAGCATTTCTGAAAGTGTAAGAGTAACAATTCCATGGCCATACATCCGACCGCCATTTTTATTGCCGAAATAACCCTGCTTGTCCTGATTTTCATCTTGTAAAATAAAGTCCAATGCATTTTTCATTGCCCGTCCAAATTCATTCGGGTGAATCGGTTGGTGCCCAACGGCGGCCATTGCCATAAGGGAAAGTGCTGACATTGCCGTTTGTTTACCTTTATCATGGATCGAGCCATCCTCGTGCTGTTTCTCAAGTATGAAGCGAATTCCTTTTTCAATCGACTCATCAACTTTATCTTTTTTAAAAGGGTTTTCCCAGGCGGGGTTTTCGTTTTGATCCGGAACTTGAGAATTGAGAAAATTCAAATTTAAAATAGCTATGATCAAACAAAGAAGGAATTGCACTCGGTGAATCGCAAAAAATAATTTTTGGGTGTTCATTATTTAATTTTACGAGCCTTACTCGCCATTGCCTGAAAATATGCTTCCACTCGATTTCGATAATCGCCCGCTACATTTTCTCGTGGTGCCTCCATTAGATCCTTGGCTAATTTTGGAGGAAGTTTTCCCCACTGCTCAAATTCCTCTCCATTCAACTCGGGAATTTTTTGAAAGCTTAGATCATCTTCTTCCATATAAGCTCCATCATTAGATTGTGGGGAATTCTGAAGATTTAAGGAATTTTGAATGGGTGCTCTAGCTTGTGCCATTGCTTGTGCCTGTACTTTGGATGCTTCGGCAAGTACACGAGCAGCTTCAGTCATTGCTTGTGCAGATGAATGAGATAGACCGGGATAACCGCTTTGGCTCCCACCTCTACCATTCCCTGGACCATGACCTGGGATTGGTTTGCCTGGTTCTCCCGGTTCTCCTAATTGAGGGTCGCCCTCTTTTCCCGCGATGTCATCAGTGGGTTGTCCATCTCCAGGTACATTGGGATTAAGTTCTTCCTCTTGGGTAAAAGGATTACCTGTTGTATTTAAAGCCTGATCTAGAAAGTCCAAAGTCTGGGCAAGTGCTTGTCCAATTTCGGGAGAGTCCAAGAGAGTTTCTGTCCCCTGGTCATTACTAGATTCATCTCTAGATAAAGGGTCACTTTCTAGTTCAGGTCCATTCTGCGCTAAAGGGGTAGTAGGTGCAGATTTAATTTCAGACGGGTCGGTAATATTGGTTAATGCCATCTCCTCTGCTGAATCAGTCGAAATTGGAGAACTAGTGTTTGAACTTTCCTCGAAATCAGAATCTAAATTGCTTAAAGCGGCAATTTCTTCTTCGAGTGCATTGACGGTATTAGCTAGTGCTTCTCCTGGAGAGGCATTGGACTGTCCCTCTTCCACGAGATCAGAAAAAACAGGATCATCGGGTAAACTTTCAAGAAATTCGTTAGCAGATTGTGCAAGTTCAGTTGCTGCCTCGGCGATTTGTTTTTTTAGCTCGGCGTCTTTTTCAGCTTTACCCAATTCGGTTTGCATCTTTTGAGATTCTTGCTCGGCGTTGCTAGCTGCTTGGTCAAGAGACTGTTGTGATTTTTTGGCTACTTCCGCTTCCTGATCCGCTTTTTGTGCATTTGAAAGAGCAGTTTCTGATTCTGATTTTGCAAGTTGAGCAGATTCTTGAGCCTTGGCATCATTCGGGTCCAGTCCTGCCGTATCAGAAGCATCTTGGGCGTCATTTTGAGCCTGTTGGGCAAGGTCTTTTGCTTTTTGAGCTTCCTTTGCCAAAGAATCGGCTTTTTGTTTTGCTTCCTTGGCTTGTTGATTCGCCACTTGAGCTTGTTGACTTTGGTTATCCGCTTGTTGTTGTGCTTTTTTTTGATTATTGGAGGCTTTATCCGCATCATTGGCAAATGCTTCGGCTGCTTGTTTCACATCCTGGGCAAATTGATCTGCAGTATCTTTAATTTGGTCTAAACTTGTGTCCTCATCCAATGAGGCTAATGTTTGATCTGCTGTTTCTTCTAAGTTCTCACTAGCTTCTTTGTTATCACTTTTGCTTGCTAATTTTTGAGCTTCCTCCGCTAGGTTTTGTAATTCATTGGAAAGAGCTTTATTTTGTAATGCCTGTGCGGTTTCGGGAATTTCCTTTTCGCTTAAACTTTTTGTTTTTTCGGCAATCTCCATGATTTCTTCGGCTGCTTCTTCATTTTCAAGCCTATCTTCATGACGAGCGGTTCGAGCTAGGTCTTCACTTGAATCAAAAACCTCTGCTGCTATTGATTCTTGTTGATCCATAGCCTTGACGAGTTCTTCCTTAGGCGTTTCCCCGTCATTTTCAAGATCTTTCAACGCCTCGGCAATATCGGCTGCTTTTTTTTCCAATTTGGCGGCAAGTTTAGAAGCTTCTTCCGCTTTTTGATTAGCTTGTTTTGCGGCTGATTGTACTTTCTTTTGTTCCTGTGGATTTGCGAGGATTTGTGCTCGTTCTTCGCTTGCCTTGGCAATTTCTTCGCTCTTTTCGGTATTTTTCCTTCGGGCCTCGGTTTCAATTATAGCCTGTTCAAGTTTATTATTTATAAGTTTTTCATCATCTTGGGCATTCTTTGCGAGTGCGAGCAGTTGATCTGCATTTTCTTGTGCTTCCTTCGCTTGTGCATTCGCATCTTGTGTTTCTTTTTGAGCGGCTTGATTATCGGGTTGAAGCGAGGCATCATTTTTGACTTGCTCTGCATTTTTTTCCTTAAATTGTTGTTCTTCTTTTGCTTGAACCGCTAGTGCATTTGCTTCTGCGGTTTTTTTCCTAGCCTCCTCGGCTTCTTGAGACAGGTCTTTTTCTTTTTGTTCCTGATTAGAAAGTTCTTGCCTGGTTTCATCTAATTTACTTTCGGCAATGGTGGCATCATTCTTTACCTGATCCAAACTTTGGTTAGCCAGTTCGCTTATATCTGCCCCTGTATCTTTTAAGACTTTTTGGACATTACTTAAGGATTTGGCAAGTTCAAGAGCCTGTTCTTTAATAGTTTGAGAAGTATTTGCAGGCTTTGCTTTATCTATAGATTTTCGGGCTACATCCTCTAATTCTTGTTGGATCTCCTTAATTTGATCAGATGACTCTTTAGCTAACGCCTCCTCGCTCTTTTGAGCAGTCTGCTTGATTTGATTTTTAGCCAGGTTTGAGGATTCCTTTGCTACTTGTTCAAGTTGTTTGGCAAGCTCCGCCTTTTTCTTGGCAAGCTCTTGGTCGCTATTTTCCAGTTCTTTAGCGATTTGCACCTCCTCGTTTTTAGCTTTCTCGAGAACTTCTTTTACATCTTCTATGGTTTCCTTGGAAATATTAGTGAGTTCTTCTTGCATAGGCTTGTTTTTACTCAGTTCTTTCTCAAGTTCTTTAAGTAGGGCTTCGGGTGGGAGTTTTGCGAGTTCGGCAAGTTTCTCTGCCTGAGCAAATTGTTTTTCTATTTCTTCTTCGATTCCTAATTCCTTCTCTACATTTCTTAACTGTTCACGAGTTTGAGTGGTTTCCTTTTTTATTTCCACATTTTCAAAGTGTTCGGCAATTAATTCAAAGGTTTCAGCTAGTTCTTCCTGTTTGCTAACGGTTTTTTCTAGGATCTCTTTCTGTTCTTCTTTCGTTCTTGCTTGTAGTACTTCAGTTAAAGTTTTGCGTACTTCTTGTTTTCTAGTTTGTACCAAGGCAGAAGCATCGTCGGAATCTCTAGCAATTTCTCTTCCTTCTTTATCCAATAAATTTTGAATCCCTGCTTCTTGTTTAAGGGCCCGTGTGAAAGTATCTATGTTTTGTTCCAATAAAATCTGCTTGGCCTCCATTTTCGTAGATTCTTGTCTAGTTTCTGCCACTGATGAGTCGTTTTTATTTTTAATCTCTTCTGCATTTTCTTTTCTCAATCTAGTTTCTTTGGCCAACGCTCGTGCGAGTTCCGCTAGAGTAGGTGCAAGTTCATTAATTATTTTTCTTGCTTGAGAGGCTTCCGGTTTGAGTAAAAGAAGAACCTGTTCAAGTTGTGCAATAATAAGTTCTCCCTCTTGGTCCATTGAGGAAAACGAATGGTCAGACTTGTCTATTCTTTTTTTCATTTCCTTGGAAATATCTTTCACATAAGATTTCCCCTTTAAGCTCTTAAGGATTTCAATGGCTTCTTTTGCGAATTTACCTTTTTGAAGAAAATTGGATGATGGCTCCCAGAAGGACTGGACCATGGCCCATTGTCTTGATCTTTCTCCGCTTGCAATGGAACCACGATGTGAGCGTTTCTCGAGGTTGGTGAAATACACAGCCTGGTTTGCCGCCTGTAGGATGAGGTGATACATTTCAAGTTTGCGAAATGAGTCTGAAATAAGCAGACAGGTCCTAGCTAGATTATCATTTTCATCTTCAGTTTTGTCTATTGAGTGATTGAATTTCTGTTTCAATTCAATTAAGGCACGTGAGGCTTGCCCGGCATCTTTAACAAAGCCCGCAACCGAATCCTTTTTGAAATGTTCAACTTCTGATCGCATGATCAAGGTTTCAATATTGATCAGAATTTTTTCATTGAGACTGTTTCTTAAAAAATCATTTTTTTCTGACTCTTCCTCAAAATTCTCCCAATCACCACTCAACTCCCCAAGTGAACCCCAGCTATACCCCAAATTATTGAACAGGTTTGTTCGGTGTTGGGAAAATGAGTGGTCTGCATGTTTGACAAGGTCCCTTTTGATTTCTAGATAGGTTCGTTCCACGATCTTGCTCCATTGATCCACTCGCTGGGCAAAAGCATCTTTTTTCTCGGAGATATGTTCAAGGGATTCGAGTAAATTTCCTTGTTCACGACTTAATTTTTTAATGGAAGATGGAACGCCACTTTTTTGATAACTGAGAACTTTTAAAATTGCATCCCATTGGTGAAGTGCAATCTGCTGTCTTCTTTTCAAAAATGTGGGAGAATGATTCTCATGAGCCATTTTTTTGAGTTCCATTTGCTGCGAGTTGAGTTGATGGAGGTAAGACGCGGCCAAGGTAATCACATGTTGATCTTGAAGGTCCCGATAAATATTTCTTAAATTGCCACTTAACCCCACTGTATTTTGATTTAAATGATGGCTCAGTTTAGTGAGGTCTTTTTTATTTTCCTTTAGATTATTCGATGGGTTTTGAATGGATCGAATAATCATTTTTGCTTGTGGCCTTGCCGTTTTTGCCAATTTACCCATGCCTTGAGTAAGCATTGATATTTCTTGTGCATCAGTTCCTTTTGGCATGCTCGTAAGAATTTGTAGGAGTTCCTGAAAAGCAAGATTTTCAATTTCACTGAATTCATTGTTCATTTTCTCGATCGATTCTTTACTTGAATCAAGTAGTTCGTTCTGAGCATTTTTCTCTCGGGTTAATTCTTGAAATTCCTTGGCCATAGACCGATTCTTGTTGGCAACTTCTTCCCAAATTTCCATTCCTCGATTTTTTTGTTTCAAGGTATTGAGAGGGGAGAGATCAAAACTTCGAGATACAAAAGATATTTGAATGGGTTCTGTTTCCGAACTACTACCTTTTAAATCAAAGGCAACTAGTTTGAGAAACCCCTGATCACCAGGTTTTGGCTTAAGAGATAGAAGGTCGATGTCAAATCCAACGGGAAACCGGTTTTTTCCTTTCGGGTTATTATTTCCGGGGATAAGAAATTTTTTCCATTTACCCTTGTTAGTCCGGAAGTGAAATTCTATACGCTCGAGTCCAAGGTCATCTTCCGCCCACGCCTCGAGGCTAAGAATATCTTCAGGTGCTAATAAAAGAGCATTTTCTTGCTCGGGTAACCAACGGATTGATGGGGCAAGATCAATTCGAGTATTAATTTCATAGCGGGGGGACGGTTTTCCTTTCCATCCAATGTGCCGGTCAATGAATTCAATGGCTCGATACGTACCCGATTGGTTAAGGACTAGTGACCCAGTTAGGGATAGACCATTTTCGCTGATAACCAGTGAAATAGAGTCTGCTTTTTCCCCAGTCCAATCGATGAACAGAGAACCGCTTGATACTGGTTGACTAAGAGTGAGTTCAAGTTCTGCACGGGTCCCTTCCCAAGCGGACAGGTGTCCATTTTTTTCCTTTATAGTTTGAGAGGGGAGCTTGGTATACTCGGGGAAATGATAGGTTTTAGAAAAACCAACAATATGGGGTCGAGAAGCTACATCCATATGTTGCCATGCTGTTCGAGGAGACCCGGCTACCCAAACTCGGTAATCAAATGGATTACTCTCCACATTATAGTCCAAAGAAAAACGTTCAACTGTTCGGGTGAACATCGGAAACTTTTTATAATTTTTTGATTCCCTGACTTGAAGTTCTACTTCTCCATACCCTTTATCTCCTACCTTTCCTTTAAGCTCTGCGAGAAAACGAAGAGGTTCATTTTTGGGAGTGACCGTTATATTGTCGTCAGGATTCAACAGAGTAACTTCAATATTAGTCACGGGTGCAATATTTGATCCGGGAAGAAGAGCTCTCTCTATTAATTGTTGGAACTTAGGTCCAAAATCAGTAAATGAAAACAGACCGAGACATAAGACAATCAAGGCAAATGAGGCCTGAAGCCACCTCTTCACTTTTGCGAATGGGAGCAGGCTAATGATATCCAAAGAATGAACCTGCCCAGAAACTTTTTCTTGTACGAGTTTGCGAAACTTTTCGGAGTCGTTGTTTTGACCTTCTTGCGATCCAAGCTCGACAGCTGAAAGAATGTCCTGCTTCATCTCGGGTTTTGTCTGCTCAATCAAGCGGGCGAGTTCGCGATGACTTGGCAAATGGACGAGCATTCTAGCGGAGGTTTTCCAAATGGAAGCAATTACTATGATGTATCCGAAAATTGAAAGCCCGGTTCTTAGATCATCGGGTATTCGTGCCTGAGTCGCAAAGTCGATCAATGCAATTGCAGAGAAGGTAATGCACAGAGTCACAAACCCTGTGCAAAGCCCTCGTAAAAGAATTAAATTTCTTCGACGGACACGAAAGTCTTCAAGTTTTTTAAGAATGAGAGGGTCAGTTGATACATTCATGGCATGATTCTTAGATTTATAAATTAAAGTAAACCAGCCCGCTTACGGAGAAAAAGTTCAAAGGCGAGAAGAAGAAAAATGGGCACGAACCACCAATAACTTTGCCAAAGAGCAAGTTCGGAAGTAACAACTCGACCCGAACTGATCGGTTTGAGAATTTCATTGAGTTGATCAATTTGTTCCTCTGGGAAAAATTGGCCACCAGACAAATCAGCCATTTGCTTGAGTAGTTCCTCATTACAGGTGAGATAACTTTTTTCGCGATTAGGCACTGGTTTAACTTGAAAGCTTGCTTCGATGTTAGATTCAAATTCGTCAATTATTTCGGGGGCACGGAGAGAAATCTGATAATTCCCTTCTTCAAGAGTGGGAGTTTCTCCAAGAAATAAGCCGCTTGTCTCATTTTCAGTTTTTAATGGAATTGTGGCAAAAACTTTTTCATTTTTCCACAACAAGGCATCCACCTCGGGAAACGGTGTCGTCGGAGGCATACCATCTTTATCCCGTATTCGTGCACGAATAATAGCTTTTTCGCCAGTTGAGAAAGTGTTTCCTCCTACATCGAGAGAAATTCGTTGATCACTTACGGCAAAAGGTTTCTCCATGATCCAAGATATGAATTGATTCCAATATCTTTGGTGGTATTTATCACCAACCTCGTACCGCCATTTCCATGTCTCATCAAAGCCAGCGTAGAACGCTTTGCCTGCCCCGTACTTTTGACCCACTATAAGGGGGGATAGAGACTTACCATTTTGATCTAATTTTGCATAAAGAAAAACTTCAGCACTGGGCAGATTTTCAACTGGGGCAGACCAAGCTGGAGAGGGTAAATGTGCCCAAAGAGCTTGGTTTCTAACGGGTTGAGATTCCAAAATGAGTGCGGGTAACTTGTTTGCCTTTTCGTTGAAACTAAAGCCTTGAGGGGCGAGTCGGGGAGGGCCATTTTTTTTCCATTTGACCGGGAATAAGCTTACGATTGGATGGGTTTTTGGATTGGCATAGGTTCTGAGGACTTGTCTTGGTCCGTCTAGAAAAAGAATTCCGCCACCTCGCTTGTTGACAAATTCTTTAATCCACTCCTGTTGATCAGAAGAAAGTTGCTCGGGTTCTAATTCACCATAAATGATTAGATCGTAGGTGAAGAGACGATTTTTTTCGTTGGGGAAGACATCGCCTTCTTTCCCACTGGCAAGTTCTTTCTTTTCCGACCCCGTGCCGGCCCACACGCAAGTCGTATCCCATCTTTCATCCCGTTCAAATAAATTCTTTAAATATCGGGTCTCCCATCTCGGCCGATCGTCTAATAGGAGAACACGATTTTTTCTTGTTACCGCATCCACAGAAAAAAGTAAGCTGTTATTTTGTAATTCTGCTTCTCCCTCTACTGGTTCTATTTCTACTTTTAATCGCAGAGGGATAGAGTGAAAATTCAAATCACTATTTTCGCCTAATTCATTTAATTTTTGATCGACCAAAGGCTTGGCAGGAAAATCAAAAGTAACTTCTCTTTTTCGCAGATCAAGACCTGTTAAATTACGATCCCAAATAACCAAGTTTTCTGAATCTTTGATTACGAGTCGAAATGGAGTTCCTGGAATTAAATCATCTTTTAAGGAAATCGTTCCTCTGACTCGATCTTCGACAAAAATACTGGGAGGGTTTTGAACATCCAAAATAGCAAGATCGGGGGGTCTCTGATTATTACCAAACCCGACTGTGAAAATTGGTATATTTCGAGCGCCAAGTAATTTCGAAATTTCAAGTGGGGATCCACCCTGATTATGACCTCCGTCACTAAGAAGAACGGCGGCTGCCCTCTGGGCATCATTCTTTTTGGATGTTCTTTCGTCCTCCTCGATTTGAATGGTGGACCTGATTCCAGATGCTAGGTCAGATCTTGGGTCGATTGGTTTGAAATCGAAGGTTGGAATGATAGAAATTGATTCATTTTCCCAAAGAAGGGTTGTTCCGTTGCCGGACATTGTACGGACTTCGAGAAGATGGGTTTGGGCAAGATTGGAAAGAATTCCGGTGTTTTTTTGAGTTAACAAACTGGTCGCCCGATTCCATCGATTCGATTGTTCCAAGGATTTGATTCCACTAAGTATACTTTCATTACCACTGATTAGAAGATCATCAGCGTATCGGTCGAAATTTTCTTGTAATTGAACAGAATATTTCAAAAGTGAACGGGCCAATTTATCCCATGTTTCAGTATTAAAGGAATTTGATTTCTGAAGAGAAGTGAGAAGAGGTTCTTGCTCTTTGTTCATCTTTTCTTTCCATTTTGAAATGGCTACGGAATCTTCATTTGCGGGTGCTGAAAAACGAATACCTGGGATGGGGCGTTCCTGGGTTCCATCGGGTAGCGTCCAGCCAACCGCAACATGATCATCTCCAGACCCTTCTTTATGTAAGACTTCAAAAAAGTATTTTCTTCCCTCAGTAAGTTTAATTTTCGAACTGGTTAAATCTTCTCTCCACCCCTTATGGGCATTTTTCAATTCAATAATCTGTTTTGCATTGGTGGCATTTTCTCCATTGATGTTTAATCGTAGGATTGAATGGTCATCTGAATAAATCCAAAAAGTATAAATTCCTGAGATTGGTGGGATGATAAATCCTTTTAACCTTCTTAAATAGTTATCGCCAACATTTTCCTTACTACTTGCAGAGGAGAGATAAGAAATTTGGTCTGGATTTTGAAATTTGAATTGGGGGTCATTTAAGAAGGTAGTTAAA
>Ga0209711_10003958_pt1 | contig 12207 bp, 9 predicted proteins | sample ArcticOcean_MG_C_7_FD_187441 | JGI IMG/M metagenome (GOLD analysis project Ga0209711, IMG submission 187441) | Marine microbial communities from western Arctic Ocean - ArcticOcean_MG_CB11_88 (SPAdes) (version 2) | ecosystem: Environmental > Aquatic > Marine > Oceanic | place: Arctic Ocean... | reverse complement strand
AATTATGAAAAATCTAAACACCTTGTAAAAGTTAGAAAGCAATACTCTGCACCAGCAGAAGATGCTGGTCCAACATTATAACAAAAACACCCCCTAATTTAGTTAAAAACGTAAAAAAGTAGTACTTAAATAGTACTTTTTATTACTACACACTAAATATCTTCACATAAAGCCATTTATACACATCAGGAGAAACTCAATGGATAACAAGAAATTTGAAAAACTAATCGACCTCATAATCAATGAGAACGAAGAACAAGCATCGGAACTTTTCCATGACATCGTTATAGAAAAATCCAAAGCAATTTACGAATCTATCATGGAAGACGAAATGATGGATAGCGATGACCTAGACGAAGGTATTGGTGGACAAGTAGGTGATCTACTTGACGAGATCAATGCTGAAGAGCAAGGCGTATCAGAAGACGAAGATGAAATCGAAGTAGACTCTGAAGAAGTATTCGACATCGGTGGCGATGACGAAGTTGAAGGATCACTCGACATCGAAGCTAATTCATCAGACGAAGTTGAAGATGCAGTTATCCGCATCGAAGACAAACTTGATGACTTAATGGCAGAATTTGAAGAAATCATGGGTAAAGAAGATGATTTAGAAGATGAAATGGGCGATATGGGTGCTGACATTGAAGGCGACATTGACGACCAAGAAGTAGACGTTGACGTAAATGTTGACGATGAAGAACTAGTTGCAGAAGCAATTACACTTCAAAAAGTTACAGCTAAAATGGGTGACGATGGTTCACAAACTAGAAGCCCAGTAGATGCTAACTCAGGTCAAAAAGGAATGGATGCACATCCAGTAGACTTTGACAAAGGTAATGCAGGAGAACAAGGACGTCCGGCTCCTAAAGCTAAAGACATTGATGGCTCTTCTAGCTTCCAGAATCAGCCAGGCAAAAATGCTAAACCATTAAGCGCCGCTCCTAAGCCAGTCACAGCACAGGCTTCAGGTGTTAATACTAAATCTGTAATAGACTAGGAACTGATATAAATGGCTTTGTATCTTAAAGAACACTTATCGTTCGATCATGCCGAAATCATGGTCGAATCCGTTAAGGAAGGTGATACAGATTTAAAGACCCTTTTTATGAAGGGCATCTTTATTCAAGGTGGGGTTAAAAACGCAAATGAGCGAGTTTACCCTATTAATGAAATAGAGACAGCCGTAGAAACACTCAACACACAAATACAAGAAGGTAATTCTGTATTAGGTGAAGTTGATCATCCAGATGATTTAAAAATCAACTTAGATCGTGTGTCACACATGATCACTAAGATGTGGATGGACGGGCCGAATGGCTACGGCAAATTAAAGATTTTACCAACTCCAATGGGTCAGTTAGTTCAGACCATGTTAGAGTCGGGGGTAAAACTCGGTGTATCTAGTAGAGGTAGCGGAAACGTTAACGATATAGATGGCCGTGTCAGTGATTTCGAAATAATCACTGTAGACATTGTTGCTCAACCAAGTGCACCAAATGCTTATCCTAAAGCGATATACGAGGGCCTCATGAATATGAAGCACGGACATAAAGTTTTAGAAGTAGCACGAGAAGCACGAGGCAACAAGAAAGTAGAACGGTATTTGAAAGACGAGATTAATCGTCTGATCAAAGACTTAAAAATATAATAGAGGGGAACAAGCATGATAGATGCTATTAAACCATTAATCGATTCTGGACTCATCAATGAGGATGTCGCAAGTGAATTAAACCTTACTTGGGAAACCAAATTAACTGAAGCTAAGGATCAAGTTCGTGGAGAACTCAGAAATGAATTCGCACAACGATACGAACATGACAGAAATGTGATGGTAGAAGCCCTTGATAAGATGGTGACTGAATCTTTGTCAGAGGAAATTAAAGAATTCCATGACGAGAAGAAAGCTATTAACGAAGACCGCGTAAAAGCGAAATTGAAACTTAAAGAAAGTGCAACGAAATTTAATGACTTCATGGTAACTAAGTTAGCAGAAGAAATTAAAGAACTACGTACTGATCGTAAGGTTCAGTTAGAAAACCAAGATAAACTTCAAAAGTTTATCGTTCATGCATTGGCTAAAGAGATCAAAGAATTTGCTCAGGATAGACAAGCAGTGGTTGAACAACGTGTCAAGTTAGTTGCAGAAGGACGTACACAACTCGAAAAACTCAAAGCGAAATTCGTTTCCGAGAGTGCTAAGAGAATCAACGTTGCAGTTACATCGAATCTTAAAGGTGAATTATCACAACTAAAAGAAGATATTAAATCCGCTAGGGAAAATAACTTCGGCAGAAAGATTTTTGAATCATTTGCAGGTGAATTCAGCACAACTTATCTTAACGATAAGGCTGAAACTCGCAAGTTAGTTCAATCATTAGAAGCTAAAGACAAAAAACTAGAAGAGTCAATAGTAAGTCTTGCGAAAGCAAAACAAATTATTGATTCAAAAGAACGTGAAGTAAACATTATTAAAGAATCAACTCAGCGTGAAAAGGCATTAGATAACTTGTTATCGTCTTTAAACAAAGATAAGGCTCAAGTAATGCGATCTTTATTAGAAAGTGTTCAGACGCCTAGGCTGAAGAACGCATTTGATAAGTATTTACCAGCAGTATTGAATGAAGGAAGTAAAAAGAAATCTGAAAAGGCATCTTTAACTGAATCTCGTACAATCATCGAAACTGGTAATAAATCTGCCAAACAAGAACGAGAAGCGAAGGAAGATTACGATGCTGATTCTAGCAACGTAATTGATCTCAAGCGTCTGGCAGGGCTTTAATTAAAACTCGACATTGATTAGGAGAAATAAACCATGTCAAAAGTACTCTTAGAAAGCCGTTGGGGCGAAACCAAAGAAGCTCTGTTAGAAGGCTTAAAAGGCACTCGCCGCTCAACAATGGGTGTTGTCCTTGAAAACACTCGCAAAGGTCTCTTAAATGAGAATGCTACCGCAGGTAGTACCGGTGCAGGAAATATAGCAACACTTAACCGTGTAATCTTACCAGTAATCAGAAGGGTTATGCCTACTGTTATTGCTAACGAACTAGTCGGCGTTCAGCCAATGACTGGTCCTGTTGGACAGATTCACACATTACGTGTTCGTTACGCTCAGTCATTGACTGACAACTCGGCAGCCGCTACTTCGGTAACAGCTGGTGAAGAAGCATTATCACCGTTCAAAATTGCTCAGGCGTACTCACGTACTGCTCAAGCAACAGGAACATCCGCTTCATATACTGGTGCTAACACAGCAGTATTAGAAGGAAACGGCGGTAAACAAATCAGTGTGCAAATCTTAAGACAAGCTGTTGAAGCGAAGTCACGTAAGTTACAAGCACGTTGGACATTCGAAGCCGCTCAGGACGCACAGTCTCAGCACGGCATCGATGTTGAAGCAGAAATAATGGCTGCTTTGGCACAAGAAATCACTGCTGAAATCGATCAGGAGATTTTACTATCTCTTAGAACGTTAGCGGCAACTGAATTCACATATAACCAGGCAGCCGTATCAGGTACTGCTACTTACGTTGGTGATGAACATGCGGCATTAGCTGTATTAATCAACAGAGTTGCAAACTTGATCGCTCAAAGAACACGTAGAGGCGCAGGTAACTGGGCTGTTGTGAGTTCTGCGGCACTGACTGTATTACAATCTGCTACTACATCAGCATTTGCTCGTACAACTGAAGGAACTTTTGAAGCTCCTACTAACACTAAGTTTGTTGGTACGTTGAACGGCGCTATGCGTGTTTTCGTTGACTCTTATGCACCTGATACTCAAGCAGTATTAGTTGGATACAAAGGTTCATCTGAAACTGATGCGGCAGCCTTCTATTGCCCATATATTCCATTAATGAGCAGTGGAGTTGTACTAGATCCAGCTACATTCGAGCCAGTCGTATCATTTATGACTCGTTACGGATACATCGAACTAACTAACACTGCATCATCTTTTGGTAATGCGGCTGATTATTTAGGTGAGATTGCGGTTCAAAACTTAACTTTCCAGTAAGCCGATTATTATATAATCAACTTATTGTTATAAGTTTTAAAGCCTCTTTTATTAGAGGCTTTTTTTTGGGTACAAAAAGACTTGACAAATTATTTTTGAGGTAGTATACTGTAGTAAATACGAATATAGTTATGGAGTACATTTATGAGTAAAAGAATATTTAGAATTGAAGCCGGCAGATATGGTGGCGAAACAGTTATCGGCGAAGTTGATGCAGAATTTGTTGATTATTTTCTTGCTATTGACAAATCTGAAAGACAAGAGGCTATTATAGAACATGTCACTAGTTATGATTGGGACGATGGTCAACCAGACGCAGACGCACCTATCCCTAAAGAAGATTACTACATGTGGGAATGCGATGACATAGAACACATTAATTCCGCATATGCTGACAGTGGTTTCTTTGTAACAGAAGTAACAAATGAAGAAGGTAAATATGATTACTCTGAAATTGAAACTCCTTTAGAAGCAGTTCAACAACTTTATGGTAGAGAAGCATACTCAATGGGTACATTGCCTGATGATGAAGATATCCAAGACGATGATAACTATGTTCCTACTTTAGCATTTCATAGCGGAGAGAAAGGCGGATTCGGTTGTTGGTTTGTAGAAACAGACGGAGAACCATTTGACAAATATAAGTTTACTTATGGAATTGTTGAAACTGATATGGGAGAGTTTATTGATTCTGTGTGGTATGATAAAAAAGAATTAGAAACAGACTATGACTATAACGACACTACAGGCAAAGGCTATTATGCTGGTGTAGGTTATATGAACACTAAATGGCATGATAAAGGCGAAAAGTACATAGAAGGCTGTAAATCCCTTGAAATGTATTGGGAAGACTTTGACGATACTGTCGAATACGAAAAGAAAGAAGCATCGACAACAGTCCCGTTAGATATCTCAGTTGACGAAATTGTAGGAGAAGTTGGTACGATTGACAATCCGGGATTTGAAGTTGATCCTGATGTTATTCCTCTTGAAAAACCTCCAGTTGTATCAGAAGATGAAGCAGATACATACAAAGATTTTCAACAATCAATGGTTGATCTCAATGCAGATGGCAATGAGGATTTGGGAGAAGATGGCGAGAACATAAAACTTGTCTAAAAAAATCAGAGTCAAACCTGAAGAATGTAATTTAGATACTGATAATTTAGTTATTATATGGTATCATAATTACTCTGGTGGAAAATTTATGGCTAATTGTTTAGGCTTAAACGATAATGCACTATTTCAGGACAAACAATTAGCAGAAGCACAAATTGCTGGCGAGTTTTCAGTCGAAGATAAATTGGACTACTTGCTTGGCCAGATACAATTAAATCGAAAAGGTATTGTTTGGAATGATCTAAATCTCACCGATAAATCATTCTTTGGCTTTGAAAAAAGAGACTACATTGACCCATGGAGAGGAATCTCATTTCATTCTTATGTAAAAGATGTAACAGAAAGCGATTATAAGTTCTTTATAGCATCTCATTTTATGCCAGAAGTATTAGAAATCGTAAAGATTTGGAAGAATGCTAAAATTATATTGTTTACTGACGTAGAAGAGTTTGTTACAAAAAGAACAGAAGATGATCCATTTCTTAGAACTTATCTAAAAGCATTAGAGCATCATCCTGCTGAACTAGAAGAAATGTCAAAACTAGACAATATCATTTATAAATTTGATGTGCGTAAATATGAATCCGAAACAGAAACATTAGATGCAGTCAAAGAACTCTATGAAATACTAGACTTGCCAGGATACAATAGAGAATATCTAGCCAAGTATTGGAATCATTGGGCTAATAAGATAGACGAAATCGCTAACTAATTCTTATATCTGAATCTACTGGAAGATTAATAATCGATTTTTTAACTTTTCTTGTTTTTTTGTTGTAAAGCCTAGCACAATTAGCACACATTGTTTTTAAATTATTCTTGCTTTTATTAAGAGCATTGCCGTCCTTGTACACTAAATCTAGTTGTACTTTATCTTGCGGAACAAAATCACACTCTTCACATTGCATTTTTTTATGTTGTATGTGTTTGAATCTTTTGTTGTACATAGCCTTAGCACAGTCTACACAGTATTTGTGCCACTTTTGAAACCCATGTTTACTCTTTCCATTGGGTTTTGACAATGTAAATTTGCAATAAGAACATAGAGGCCTACTGGGTTGTATCGTAATCATATATGTATTTATAAAAAAGCACTCCTTAGTGCTTTTTCTAGCATCAAAAGCAATTGTATTATCATAAATACAAAGACAACAATGGAACCTTATAGATATGGCCGCAGAAAAATTTAATTCCTTGGGAGGATTCTCCGTCAACTGGCCTGCAGTTGATGTAGTAGATTCCACTGGAAACGTCACAACAAACCATAATTTCCCTACAGGAAATGTATCATCTAATACCGTCTTCGCAAACTACTATTACTATGGAAACGGAGAGCCTTTTGCTAGTGAGCCAGCTGGTTCAAACACCCAAATACAGTACAATAACAACGGACAATTGGGAGCAAGTGCCGCTTTAACGTTTAATGCTTCAACAGGAGCAACAACAGCAACTAATATAGTAGCATCGGTTAGTGCTAATCTAGGTGATGTCGGCAATGTAACTATTACAGGTGGTACAAACGGCTATGTCTTACAAACAGACGGTTCAGGAGTTTTGTCATGGACTGCACAATCTGGCGGTAGCGGCAACGGCTCGCCAGGTGGAGCAAACACTCAAGTCCAGTTTAATAATGCAGGAGCATTTGGTGGAGACGCAGGCTTTATATACGATATTAGTACTGATAAATTAACAGCAATTCATATTGCTGGTGAAGGTGGAAATGTTTCTAACTTAACATATGCAAATATCACAGGTATAGGAAACATCTCTGTAGTCGATCTTACAGGTGCTTCTGACACAGTTTTATACGGTAACGGAGTATTCGCAGATATATCAGCAGGAGCAAGTGCAAACTTTGCTAACTTTGCTGGTAATATTACACTAGCCGCTCAACCAAACATTACATCTGTTGGAACACTAACTACTCTACAAGTAGGAGCTGGTGGATTATCAGTCACAGGAAACATTGGTGCTAGTAATATAGCAGTAACAGAAACATCAACGTTTACAGGGCCAGTACTGATTACTTCTTTAGGTAATCTTACAATGTCAGGTAATGCAAACTTGCAGAACTCGCCTAATGTTCAACTACCGATAGCAAACTTACACATCGATGGTGGACTCAATGGATATGTATTAGCAACAGATGGTTCTGGAACACTGGCATGGACAGTTCAGTCTGGTGGAGGTGGAGGTGGATCACCAGGTGGCGCCAATACTCAGATACAGTTCAACAATGCAGGAACGTTTGGTGGAACTGCGAATCTAGTGTACAATAATATGACTAACACAGTCACTATGGCTGGAAGCATGACTGCAAACACAATGACTGTGGGATCCGGAGCATATTCATTCAGAACATCTAAAGTGGCCACTGGAACAACATCCTCGGTGGCACAAATAGAAATATGTGCAACAGAAGCATCCGCTGTCTCAGCAGTCGATTATACAATTGTTGCAACAGATGCGTCTCAAGCCGCAAGACAAACAAGCAAGATAACATGTGCGACTTATGCCACAACTGTAAACTATGTAGAATATGCATCAATTTCAGTTGGTGCCGCATTAGCAGACTTTGAAGTAGTATATGTTCCTGGTGATGCGTTTAGAAATGCTCAAGTTGTTCTTTATGCGACACCAGCGTCAACCAACACAACGAATTACAAGGTATTATTAGACGAATATTCTTCATCTTAGCCAAAAACACACAGAATATGCAACAATAAATGATAAATAAAGATATCAAGTATTACGTAAATACATATAACGGAGACTCACAAAATGGCAATTAAACCATTCAATTCAGTAGCAGGATTTTCAGTAGGGGAAACACCTGCTAACATTATTTTAGCAAACGGCAGAATCACCACTAACGGTGCTGACTTTACTGCTAATATAACAGCATTGGGAGTCTTAACAGATAACCTATACTATGCAAACGGAACACCTTGGGACTTATCAGATCCAGGTGGCTCAAACACAGCAATTCAGTTTAATGACGATGAGGCATTCGGCGGTTCAGCGGCCTTTACATTTGATAAAGATACTGCTAATTTAGACCTTACTGGTAACATCACTGTTTCAACTGGTATTATTACTGGTGACGGTTATGGTATTTCAAATATTGCCGCAGGCAATATTATTGGTCTTGATCTTTCATCAATTTCAAATGGTACATCTAATGTAGATATTGCTACTTCTGGTGGTAATGTAACTGTAGGAGTTGCAGGTAATGCGGCTATAATGACAGTCACAGGCACTGGATCAAACATTGCAGGTACATTAAACGTATCTGGAATAGTTACAGTCCCAAGTTCAACGGGTGCTATTGATATAGCATTAGGAACTCCGACTCAAGGATCACTAACATCTAACGCATTAACTTTAACAACAGCATCATCAGTCTCCAATTCAATTGCTCAGTTAAACACAGTATTAGGAAAATTAGTCCCATCTAGTCCTCCCCCTTTCCCGGCTTCACAGACTTTATCAGTACAAAGTTTAGCAACATATCGTATGGCAGACTTTACACAGACTGATAACACAGGCACTGGTGGTAAAACAGTAGCAGGTGGAACAACAGTTACTAACACAAGACGATCTGCTTCTTATACAACAAACGCAATCACTAACGCTGGACCAGGTGACTCAGGTACAATTACACTAGAATTAAATGGTGTAGCCGCAGGCGCAAGAGTATTGACAACAGCATTAGACGGTAACGGTACATACAGTAACTTGATTATCACAAACAACGTTGATTACAGCGAAGTTGATTCAAACGTAGCGGCAGGCTTCTGGTCAGTCTTTACATCAGACTCAGCAGGTACAGTAACAGAAGGTTGGAACGAAGTACAGATCACAGACTCAGCGGCGAGTGATTCAAATACACCAGACTGGTACTATGACTCATCAAGTCCAGGAACTCCAGTCTTCTCTACTGTAACATTTACAGCAGACGCAACACCAACACTATTATATAGTTCAACAGTACCTCATTATACGAACGCTACTGTATGGGAAGTAGACTTCCTTGTCAACAGACTATCCGGTGATATGTATCCAACAAGTGATACATTTGTTACAGGTTCAAGTGGTGGAGCATTTAATTCACCTGGTTCAGTAACATATGCAGGAGCATCAGTTACAACACCGTTAGCAAAGGATCTATATGTAGCTAGTGGTAACGCTACAGTTAGTACAACTTCATCAATCATTTCAGGATTCGGTTCAAGTTCAAGCGGACCATCAGCAAGTGTTACTAACAGTTATGCATCTGGCACACAAAACTTCAGTCCTTCTGGAACAGTGCTATACAAAACAGGTACAACATCTTCTTCAAGCAGAATTGAAGAAGCAAACGTTTATATCGGTTCAACAATCGGTTCAGGTTCAGGATTAGCATCAAGGATTGCTAACCCAGGTTCAACAGACAATCCAACTTTCACAGCAAGTGCGACATTGTTCGACAGTGAAAATGGACCTTTACAAACATACGATGCTACAGTAGTAGCAGACAGTCTTGCTTACAATGTCACAGACTATTCAACTGGGTTCTTCCCAGCAGGGCCTGACTTAAGTGCCCAAGGAGCAAGTCAATACTTTACATTTAGATTTATCAGAACTTCAGTATCTAAATTTGACGTTAAATTTTCAGGAACAATTGCAGGTTTATGGATCGCTCTTCCAGGATCAGACATTGATGATACATCTTCAAGCAATGGCTGGTTAGATATGTCAACTGCATATGCAGGTTCAGGAATTCCAGGAGCAGATATCGGGGCAGGTGGTAACGGATCAGATGGTTGTGCAACGGGAGGTACAGTCACTACAGGTAGCTCAGTATCTAACGAATCAACAACAGCAACATTTGGAACTGTGAGTTCATCAGCAACAGCAACAAACGAAATTTATGTTCGTATTAAATTGACATCGGGTCAATCTGTATCAGCATTATCACTAGAATCAGCGAGTAACTAAAAATGAGTATACCTATTTCACAAAAAGTTGACCTACTTTACAAACAGGCATTTGGTGTCACTAAGACTGACACGGAGGCTAATAAAAGCCCAAGTAACGAGGCGATTGCAAGTCCACTACTAATTCGTGGTGACACGCAATGGACTCAATCTGATCAGATACCAGGAACAGCGGCAGCCACAGCAGGCATTGTTACTGCTTATACAGGCACTGGAGCAAAAGAATGTACAGCAGATAATACTACTGTACCAGTCGGTGGTGTCTACCCTACTTGGAAGACTAGTTTAACTTACTGGATTCCAGCAGAATTTGGTTCTACTTATTCTGTATCAGTCTACGTAGATGATGCAGGAGTTGCAGATCCAACTTCAACAGGTACGCAAATATTTGCGGCAGGTTCAGGTGGAACAGGTGAGTTCTTCTATAACTATCAATCAGGTGTTCTTAACTTTATCGGAGAAACAATTCCGACTGCTTTAACAAGTACTAAAGTTCTTTACATCGTAGGTTACAGATACATCGGTCTAACTGGTGTAACTAACTTACCAGACGGAACTCAGATTGGCAACTTAGCAATCACAGATCAAACAGTTACTGGTCAAGATACAGATGCTAACATCATTTTTACTCCCAACGGAACAGGACAAGTTGTTACTTCAGGTAACATCACCGCATCATATTTTTATGGTAATGGTTCTCAGTTAACAGGTATTGACACATCAGGTGTAGCAAACGGCACATCTAATGTTTCTATCCCAGTAGCAGACGGCAACATTGAATTAAATGTTGGTGGCGCACTAATAGCAAATATTGATTCTACTGGAATCATTACTACTGGTGTAGGTACATTCACAGGTAATGTATCTGGTTCTAACTTAACATCAGCAGGTGTTGTAGAAGTAACTGGTAATGTAATCGGTGGAAATTTAACTACTGTAGGACTTGTTTCTGCAACTGGTAACGTAGCAGGTGGTAACTTAACATCATCAGGTGTTGTTGAAGTCACAGGTAACGTAATCGGTGGAAATATTACGACAGTCGGTGTTGTATCCGCAACAGGTAACGTATCTGGTGGTAACTTAACTACTGCAGGCGCAGTTGAAGCAACTGGTAACGGTACTTTTGGTAACGTAGCAGGTGGAAACTTAGTTTCAGCATCATTCTTTACAGGTACACTAATTGACGGTACCTCAAACATCACTATCACAAACAATGGCAACATCGATTTAGTTTCTGCAGGAAACTCAACTGCTGTCATTACAGGCACTGGCGCTAATATCGTCGGTACTGTTAACGCAAACGGCGTAGCAACATTCGGTTCAGTCGTAACAGCACAAATAACAGGTGCAGGCAGTGGTAACTTAACATTAACAGCGGGTTCAGCAGATGACTATGTTGAAATCAGACCTACAGGAACTGGACAAGTTCACGTCGGTGGTTTCAAAATTGAATCACTCGGAGCCCCTACAGCATCAACAGATGCGGCAACAAAACAATATGTAGATGACGTTGCACAAGGTCTTTCTGTTCAAGCACCAGCAATCGTAGCATCAACAGACACATACGCGGCTATGTCAACTGGTACTGTAACATATGACAACGGAACAGCAGGAGTTGGAGCAACATTAACAACTACAGTTGCTTTAACAGCAATTGATGGTATTACACTAACAGTTAATGATCGTATTATCATTAAAGACGAAACAGGCGCTAATCTACCAAACAATGGTATCTATGTCTACACAAGTTCAACTGTTCTAACTAGAGCAACAGACTTTGACACTCCAACAGAAATGGCTGGTGGTGACTTCTGTTTTGTTCAACAAGGTACATTATATAATGATACTGGTTGGGTAATGACAGATCCAGTAACAACTGTCGGTACATCTGACGTTACTTGGGTACAATTCTCAGGTGCTGGTTCATTCACAGCAGGCGCAGGTCTTACATTAACAGGCACTGAGTTCTCTGTCAACACAGACAACTTAACAACAGACATTTCAGGTGGTAACGTAGTTGTTAAAACTTCTGCTCAGTTTACTACTCCAAACATTGGAGCGGCAACTGGTACAAGTCTTACAGCAACTGGAAAC
>Ga0209711_10003949_pt1 | contig 12222 bp, 13 predicted proteins | sample ArcticOcean_MG_C_7_FD_187441 | JGI IMG/M metagenome (GOLD analysis project Ga0209711, IMG submission 187441) | Marine microbial communities from western Arctic Ocean - ArcticOcean_MG_CB11_88 (SPAdes) (version 2) | ecosystem: Environmental > Aquatic > Marine > Oceanic | place: Arctic Ocean... | reverse complement strand
TCTGCTAATGAAAACCCACCAAGATTAAAAATCTTCATCTTATTAAAAGATGCTGCTTGTTGTATTTCTATAGATTTCCTTAATAGACTTTTTATCCGTATTTGTAAATTGTTTCGCTGTGATGCATTTATTGTTTCGTCGGATCCTTTTGTACATAAATCTTTACATTCTGTCATATAGTCTTTTACGTTGCGTAAAACACTACTTGCCATCCGTATCCTATTCAAATTTGCATTTAAATTTGAATTTATTTTTGGTAAACTTGTAAATTTTATATTACTTCTTAATAAAAAAACATATTGTTTTAAAGTACTAGTCATTTCATTCTTATCAAAACGTTCAACTGTATCAATTGATAATGTTGTCATATCCGTTAAATCGTCTGATAACATATCTATACGTCTCTCAATATCATGAGCCTTTCCTAGACTCTTGAATTTTGAACCTAATTTGCCCGACATTATCCTATAACATTAAAGTATATAATACTTTAATACTATTTTTTAAATTCCAAGATTGTATAATATCAATAGTTAATTTAAATCTATTTATTATGTAAAATCAATATTATATAGTTTTATTATCTTTTTAATTATAAATTATAAAAATTTAATTTATAATTTATAATTTAATTATTTCTGAATAAGATTAATGCATTGAGATATTCAATTTGACGAATATGGTTTTGTAACTCAGTTTCTAACTCTCTCTTGGCAGTCGATCTTTGTGACTCAATTGACTCCATTGCAGCCTTATGTTCTCCTTTGACATTTAATAGAGCTCTTTGTAAATAATCATACATACTCTTGAGGTATGCAACTCTGTTTTCTACAACACGTTCCTCCTGTTGGAGTGAGTCAATTAAGTTCTCAGCGCGCTTGTGTCCCCATGATACAACCTTATCAGGGGTTGGAGCATTGGTTGGAAGATTATCAGCGAAGTTAAGTAAACCTTCTGATTTATTTACCTGAAGAGCATAAACACTGTTGGCGTTAGCGGGCCCCACAGTACCAAATTTAACAATACCGTTTGTCCCGAAGTCGTTGGCGTCATCTGTCGCATAAGCATCCATTTTGCCTTCTGCGAAAATTGGACCCCACGATTGTATCGTGTATGTTAATGTAGAGCCTGTATCAAACCCAATTTGAGCCTTCCATTCGATTGTTCTGTCTTCTGTTCTTCTAAGAACTGGTCCATGGTCATTACCCGTAATAAGTGATCTTGTGCAGATATTTGATGTCATAACAAGTTTGATTTCATCCCATGTACTAGTATCTGTTATGCTGGCCCCAGCCACAGGGAGAGTCCACGGTGAACCACTTACAACTTGATGTAACTTGTCATATGGCGCTACATCATTGTTGCCTGCAACCGCATATTGAGAATTAGAGCTATTTAATTGAGATGTAAGTTCAAGATCTATGGCGTGCATACCATTGTATTTGCAGTCATATTGTATCTTAAGAGATTGATAGAATAAAAGTCTTACTCTATTAGCGTGTTCTTCTCTTTGGGAATCAGTTAAAGTTTGGTCGGAACCCTTTGTAGCATTATCTCTCATTAGAGCAACCATGTCCTTTACACTTGTAAAAGCAGTTGTTACAATGTTAATTCGTGTACAATTGGCATTTAAATTCGATACTACCTGGTTTAATGACGAATATCTGATATTGTCATTAACGAGTTGTATGAATGCCGCTAAGGTTTCATTGTTTTGGTTCTTATTGTATCTATCAACGTTATTGAAATTGACAAGGTTAATGTCTGTTAAACTTTTAAGAATGTCAAGTTTAATCTCTTCTATGTCGTGTTTTACTCCAATGGAGGAAATTTTTTCGCTTAATGAACTCATTTATGAAATAAGCACATACTTTATTTTTGATTTACAAAATAAATTAGTTAGTATACTAATTTATTTTGTAAATCAAAAATAAAGTACCTTTTATACAACATTTTGTATACATCTTTAAAAATCCAGATATTTAATTTCTAGATTTTGTTAAATGATTTTCATAATATTCATAATATGGAGGTCATTGCAAAGTATTAATATTTTTTGATAATAAATGAGAGTTCAATAAGCAAAAAAATATAGTTTAAAAATATGTAATAATTTAATTTGGGCGGTAGCCTACAACAAGGTTGAGATATTCAATTTGTCTTATTTGGTTCTTTAATTGGGTCTCTAATTGTCTCTTGGCGGAAGATCTCTGGTCCTCGATACTTTTGATTGCAGCTTGGTGGTCGGCTTTTACCTGAGCCTGTTGTCTCTCAAGGTAAGAGTATACTGATTGTAAATCAGCAATGTCCTTTTGTAAGCGAAGCTCTTCTTTTTGAAAAACATTTATTGCGTTCTCTGCTTTGGTGGCGTCAGCATGGGGCTCCGTGGCGCTGCTGGATTTAAAGTTCATGTATTTTTTCGCGGCTGTCACGTAATCAGCATCCATGAATTTAGGTCCCCAAGTCGTGATCTTGTAGGTGAGGGTGGAACCTGTATCAAACCCAACTTGAGCTTTCCAGGTTTCGACTTTGTCTAATTTTACCCCCTCGCTGCTGGTGGTAATGTTGGCCGCGGCGAAAGTATTAAATAAAGTCTCATAAGTGGATGCACTCGTGCTCCCAGATGGTTGGAGGCTCGACGGGAGCTGTGCAGAGCCGTATGCTGCAAAGTTACTTAAACCATTGTATTTTGATTCATGCTGGATTCTTTGAGTTTGAATTAATCTGTCCATCATTTGGGCGTGATACCCGTCTCTTTGGAGGGTTGTGATACTTTCATCCGAGCCTTTTGTGCAAATGTCTCTAATGTTACTGATAAGTTGTTTTACTGAAGTCAATGTCTTTACAGTAATGTTAATTCTGTTGTTGTTAGCGTTTAAGTTAGATACTACTTCTGGTAAAGATGAAAATCTAGCATTTGCGTTAACAAGGTCAACAAACGCTTGTAATGTTTCGTTGTTGTCATTCTTGTTGTATCTCTCAACATTGTTGAAATTAACAAGGTTAATGTCGGTTAAGGTTTGCATAATTCTTTGTTTTCCTGATTCGATGTCGTGTTTGTTTCCAATGCAAGCAATCTTCTCACTTAATGAGGCCATATGTTATACCCTATACATATAGTTTTTTTATTTGATTTTTTTAAAATCTACGACGTATAACAAGCTAGATAATAAAATATCACTTATACTATTTTTATATATTCTATTATATACAAATTTATAATACTAAATATTTTTCGATATATTTAAACATACTACTCGAGAAACCTCATATAATATCAACAATACTATATAATATCAACAAGCTGTTAACAAATTAGCTTAACAAAAAACTATATAATATTAACAAGCTGTTAACAAATTAGCTTAACAAAAAACTATATAATATTAACAAGCTGTTAACAAATTAGCTTAACAAAAAACTATAATATGGTTTAACTTAAAAGGTAAAAAATAACTACTAACAGTCAATAATTAGGAGTGTATACATTAAAAATACGTAAATTAGATATAAATAATATGAAATAATTATTTCATATTAATATATTATGTTTTATTTTGATAAATGAGTTCAATAAGCGATAAATATACTAATATATATATATATATATTATAAGTAATTAGAAATTTACATAGGTCTGTATGAAGTTACAGCATTAAGATACTCTTGTTGTCTGATAAGGTTTTGTAATTCCTCTTCTAAAGCATTCTTGGCTTCGCTTCTTTGGGACTCAATGGAAAAAAGTGCGGCTTCATTCTCAAGCTCGCATACTTCGACTTGTCTAGCAAGGTAGTCATGTACGGCATCGTATCCAGATATCTTGCTCTGCATTTTGGCTTCCTCTACTTGAAGCTTGTCAATGCAATTCTCTGCCTGTGTATGGTCATCGGCCACCACAGCAGCATCGACCCAGCGAAGAGATTTTTCCACTTTGAGGGTCGGGGCGGTGACGGTGTGGGCATTCTCCATAATGAATTTAGGTCCCCAAAAATATAACTCATATGTTAATGTAGAGAGGGAATCAAATCCAATTTGGGCTTTCCATTTTCCTTTGTAATCTTTCGCTTGGATGTCTTTTTTTAAGTCTGTGTGGTCAGTCCCCACGGCATCGAATGCAAATTTGGACCAAGTACCAGTAACCATGCTGACGTCACCGTCGGCGGCGGCTTGAGTTAAAGTGTTCATGTCAGCTCCAGACGATGGCATGTTTGTGATGGAGCCAAGGGTGGCCAAATTGGGTAATGATTTCATCCCGTTGAATTTACAGTCATTTTGAATTTGGAATGTTTGTCTGAGCATACCTTTGAATTCAAATGCTAATGTAGTTCTTTGTTCATCTGTGATTGTGCGGTCAGAAGCTTTTGTGCAAATATCTCTCATCTCAGTTATCATCTCCTTGACCATTGTAGCAGCAGAGGTTGCGCCGTTGACTCTGTTCATGTTTGCGTTTAAGTTGGAAATAACCTCAGACTTGGCTGAGTATCGGAGGTTATCGTTTACAAGCTTGAGGAATGCTTGTAAAACTTCGTGGTTACCGTTCTTGTTGTATCTTTCAAGGTTGTTAAAATTGATAAGGTTTATTTCTGTTAAAGTTTCCATTATTCTAGCTTTATCTTCTTCAAGATCATGTTTTGTTCCTAAACAAGCAATTTTCTCATTTAATGAGGCCATATGTTATACCCTATACATATAGTTTTTTTATTTGATTTTTTTAAAATCTACGACGTATAACAAGCTAGATATAAAAATAATATTTTTACTATTTTTATATATTCTATTATATAATATTTTGATTTGTGCATATAATTTTCGGTATTTTAAAAAATACATGATAACCCATTCCTCTAATTGTCAAGAAATAATTCTAAGTACTCTATTATCTTGTCGATTTGATTTAATTTATTCTGTATTTCTAAACGTGTAGATTCTTTTTTTTTGTCTAACGAACCATATAAAGTACATATATCTAAATCAATGAATTTCTGGTATTCTATTACTTTATTCTTAGCGATATTAGTATTACACTCTTCCTCTTTTAATGATTTTTGTATATAAAACAGTTTATCAATAATGTCTTTTAGATTTTTAGTATTGTTAATATCAATACATATCATTATATCCATTATATATTGATATGAATAATCACAATTATTATTACTATCACAATTATATGAAGGGTTACAATCTATTAAAATTTTACATAATAAACTATCACAAAGCGAGCGCTCTGTCATTAATGACAGATATAAAATCTCTGGATTCAAACATTTCTTATCCTGAAATAAATTAACAAATTCATTCTTCTTTGATTCAAATTGTAAAAATAAACAATGATCCTTTTCCCTATCAAACGATACACATATTTTCTCTGCTAACTCAATCATTTCGTCTATAATTTTACATAATTTATTTAATAGTAATAGTTGTTCATTTAGATCTAACATAATTTGACAAATCTTCTCTTTTATTATCTTTAACGACGATAGATTTTTAACCTTTTCTTTAATAAAACATATTAACTCATTATAAAAACAAAAATCAGTCTTTGATGTCTCGTAATTATCGAAATCAACCATACATAAATGAGTAATACAATATAGAAACTCGTTTTTTAGATTTTTTAAATACTGTTTCCTACCTAAAAATTCAAGTTTATTATATTTATCTGATGAACAATCAGCTACAGATATATTATTCATCTTATGAATATAACTACATACTTTGCAATTATCTTCAGATTTACAACCAGATGAACATCCTGATATACTTGTATTTCCACCACATGGGTCTCCAGGAGATGATTCAGACCTATTTATATAAGACATAATATAATTATTGTTATTTATATTTTTCATATATTATATATTATATATATTTTTTATAAAAATATATATATACCATCCTTATATCTTATTATAAGCCCCTGTTTATTATGGTTTTATAATAATAGTCTCTATAGTTTTAGTGTTATGAAATAATCGGTTCTCCATACCGATTATTATACCAACCAAAAACCACCCCTCAATCTTAATACAAGATGTAGTGTTGATTCTTTTTGAATATTATAATCCTGTAGTGTTCGTCCATCCTCGAGTTGTTTACCTGCGAAAATTAGACGTTGTTGGTCGGGTGGAATCCCTTCCTTGTCTTGGATCTTTGCCTTAACCGCATCAATAGTGTCACTACTTTCAACTTCTAGTGTAATTGTCTTTCCTGTTAGTGTCTTTACAAAAATTTGCATTATATGTGTTGTTATATTGTATAATATATAAATTATAAAGTATATCAAATTTTTATATTAAAAGGTCCAACCGAGAATTGAACTCGGGTTACTGGAATCAAAATCCAGTGTGATAACCACTACACCATAGAACCGTATACCTCCTCTTACCAACCTGTGCCTCCACCAGGATTCGAACCTGGGACCTTCGCATTACAAGTGCGATGCTCTACCAACTAAGCTATGAAGGCTATTTAGACCGTGAAACTCGAGTCGTTTATAGTTTTAAATGATGCCCATCGCGGGGCTCGAACCCGCGACCATACGGTTAAAAGCCGTACGCTCTACCAACTGAGCTAGACAGGCTTTAAAAAATATGTTGTAATAAGGATATAACTGAAATTGACGCAGTTACATACCCTGCTACAATCAACTGTTATACCAATGAACTATATATCCGCTTATTAAATCTTCCATGGAATGAACCGCGCGCTACCTCTGCGCCAAACGAAACATTGTTTCGTTGAGGGATTCGAACCCTCGACCTCGGGCTTAAAATGCATTTCATCTATTGCTGTATGGGAGATTATTATTAAATAGTCGCGACGGGATCGGACTCAGACCTACCTATGTGGTTGGTGAGTATACTATCGTGACACACGCTCTGTGTAGGGGTCGAACCTACGACCTTTCGGTTAACAGCCGAACGCTACTACCAACTGAGCTAACAGAGCTAAATGCATTCTGTGGGGTTCGAACCCACGCGGCCGAAGCCAGCAGAGCTTAAGTCTGCCCCCTTAGACCACTCGGGCAAGAATGCGGTATAATTATGTTAAATGTATTTGAAAGTCTATTCCCCCACGGGGAGTCGAACCCCGGCCAACTGGATGAAAACCAGTTATCCTAACCGCTGGACCATAGGGGAATCAGGGATTTAATATGAATTATCGAGGCTAGGTTTCGATCCTACGACCTACTGGTTATGATCCAAACGCGCTACTACTGAGCCACCTCACTAAATAAAATCATGACTTATAATTATATAAATATATGTGTAAAATTATAGTACCTGTGGGGTTCGAACCCACGCGGCCGAAGCCAGCAGAGCTTAAGTCTGCCCCCTTAGACCACTCGGGCAAAGTACCAATACCCCCTGCGGGACTCGAACCCGCAACCTTTCGATTAGAAGTCGAATGCGCTATCCAATTGCGCCAAGAGGGTGAAAGTACAGATAACTTTTTACTAATATATTGCTGAACGTTATCTTTTTACGCTACGTACAGGGATCGAACCTGTGGCCTTTCGGTTAACAGCCGAACGCTACTACCAACTGAGCTAACGAAGCATAAATGGACTATTTCGGGCTATTTAAAACCCTTAATAGATCTCGCGGGCCGGAATCGAACCAGCGGCCGTTCGATCTACAGTCGAACGCTCTACCAATTGAGCTACCGCAAGCAACTCCCATTTTCCCTTTTTCTTATTAGACAAATTATTTATTTGTCTTTTTCGTTTCGCTGTTGGGAACATTATATAATTGCTACGGATTAAATGTAAAATAGGGGTTGCACAAACAGGGGATCGAACCCTGGACCACCGCGTCATAAGCACGGCGCTCTACCTCTGAGCTATAAGTGCCAGTAGTCTTATTGGTTTTATATAATTATTATATAATTATTATTTATTATTCATTTGCTGTGACCAATAATAGTTGCCCACCGCGGGGCTCGAACCCGCGACCATACGGTTAAAAGCCGTACGCTCTACCAACTGAGCTAGACAGGCTTAATTACACAAGAAGCGTTATGGAAGTTTACCTATACCACATCCAAAGGTTCTCTATAAATGAGTTTTAGTTTTTATTTGCTGGTTGCTTCTTTTTTGACCACTTATAGTGTACGTAATTTATATTACTTACTCTATACTGTATCATCCTTTATTATCGTATTACCCTTAAATATAAATCCTTTAAATTAAATAATTATATCGTCTTTAAATACAATATATCTATACCCACAACAAAAATAGTTATTATAACTTATATATAGTTAGAAAATTTTTTTTTAACATTTACGCACTCTATTTACTTCTATTATAACACAATCTCTTCTAAAACATTCAATAATTTACACTTTATACCACGTTTCGATGATAGTTCCTTTATTATTGTATTATATAGATGAATCGTATAACTGTTCTCTAGTATATACTCTATACTAATTTCACCCCACCCCCAGCGTTCACAACAAGTTTTTAATTCCCCTTTTTTAAAAAAATCTAACATATCAAAATAGCTAAAAGGATTAAATAAATCGATATTATATTCGTTTTTTTTATATAGAAAATCAACCCCATGTTCATCCTGTAACATCTCTCCTAATCTTGTCTGTCCATATGTAAAACGTAACCCTTTCTCTTTATCTTGAAAATCCCTCTGTTTTTGTAGCATATCTTCATATAAAACCTTTAATAACTTATATCCCTTTGGAAATTTCATTAAACCTATCCAATACATATGTCTATGCTCCTTTTTATATGCCCCTGTTTGTTTCGTCCTCTCCCCTCCAAAAAAAAAATTAACATCTGGTAAACTCTTTAAGCATACTAAATCTAAATCAACCCACCAACCACCTCTATCGTATAATAACTTGAATCTAAAAATATCTGCAAAAGTCGCTAGATTCCCAGTCCAATGGTAAAATATATACTTTTTATCTAGTATATCATTCGCATCCATTATAGTAACACCATCTGGTATATTGTCCGGTATTAAACTCTGATCTACGCCATTATATACCCATAATATATATCTATGACCTCGTTTCAAAAACGACTTTATGGATAGTAATTGCATATCCCCTAGCTTCCCTAACCATAGCCCATTTACTATTTCACCAGACATCTATATAATATATCTACAATTTATTTTAATATATAATAACCATCCTCTAATAAAGCTATCTTCAGTCGTATAAAATCATCTCTATATATCACTTTCAATCCACCGGTCTTAAATATCATACGATTCCTCCCTATAAAATCATCTCTACCTATACTATACTCACCTATCTTTCCTAACCCCTTTCTAAAATTGAATATACCCGTCCATGCAGAATTCTCACATCTACCCCAGTTTCTAAATATTATATCAAATGTTAAACCATATTTATCACTCGCATCGCATATATCAATCCACTGCTTTAATGTATATTTCATAGTTATCATCCAGTTATTTGATTTATAATGTCCATCGCCGAAAATATAATCCTTTCGAGTTATATTAATATCATTCGTAACCCCATCAAAAAGAAGTATACGCCCGCTCAAACCTTGTATATTCCCTATCCCATTAAAACCAACATGAATCCTGTCATATTTGGATATATCAACATCATTTCCCTCTCCTAGTAGCTGCCCAAACCCACCCTCATCACCATCAAATGAGAACGTCTTTATTGCCATTGAAAAAAATATAAAAGTTCACTCCGTATCCTCAAATTTTTACATCTATGTATATTAATTCCAACCAGATGCTTCTTAGTTCGAATAATAAACATCGTTATTTAGTCGCCTCTCCAATTCTATATTATACTCATTTATATCCCAATTCCGCCACTTGTAGTCTTCTAATTTGTGTTTTAAGCTGTCTATCTGTGCATTCTTATCTCGTATAATATCAATTAAACGAGTAGCCTTCTTATCCTTCGCCTGAATTACATACTCTTTCCTGGTAATCTCTTCTTGGAGATCACCGTCAAATGCACCACTTTGGACTAATACACTTGGTAATATATCGTAACTATCGTCTTGATTTATCCAACCTTCATTATAACCATTTGATAAATCACGCTCCTTTTCTAACATATGTGATAAATCATTATTCTCATTGTTCAATACGTTACACTCATTTGTTGCAAATACAAGTGCATTCTGTAAACGTGTGTTGTCTCTCTCCAAATTCTCTAGATAAACCGAGTCCTTACCCATATGTATGCCTAATATATCATCGCTCCAACTTGTCAGTGGATTAACATCCCAATCGTCTGTTTGTTCTATTTTGATCTCTTGCATTATTTATATATTACAAATATTCAAATTCACTTAATCAAATTTATACTCTAATTAATAAATATAATAACAAAACATTTTAGTATATTTAATAGTAAACTTAACCGGGTTTAGTATCATACTATTCATTATCGTAATATAGTTACAATGTCATATTATGATACATTAAATTTGGAAGATCAAATCTACACAATTACATTAAAATATATATACATATTAATCGTTTATACACTCGATGTAAATACTTATTTATACAATCTATTACGATGATTTCCAAGCACATATACGACACATCCCTTCTATTATAACGCCATTGGTTCTACCACAGCTCCAACAATCTAATTTATCCTCTCCCATACCAGTGTTATAGTTATCCACACACATATATCTTTGTTTTATTACATCTCTTCTTTTTATTGTTTTTTGAATTATCGTATTTATCTCAGTCCACCAAATACTATATTCATTCATACCAACACTACCATCAATCTTTTCTGGAATTGGTAACTTAACTAAATCATCAATATCATAAACCCATCCAATCGGTGTCTCGTGGGCTTTGTATGAATTCATACCAGGTGGTTTCGGACCTATAATCAAAGAACTCATTTGAATTCCAGTTACAATTATAACTTCTATAGATATTAAATATTCAAATTTTTATTAATATATTAAATGACCCAAATAATTAAAAAAATTTTCCAAATATATAATTATTGTCGCTCTCGCTATATGGTTTGATAGACTTATTTCAATACTTCATGCTTTTATATCCTTGGTTTGTAAATCTTGGTAGGATTCTATCTTGGTATATCATCCTTTCTATTTATATACCCTCGCGTAATTTCTACCGTATATCTTTATAGTTTATATTTGCTTATTTCGTTATCGAAATTATATAAATAATTATCTAATGTATGTAAATCACCCCTTAATATAATTAAATCATTCTCTATATTTTCTATTTGTTTACTTTTCAAGTCTAGTATATAATTCTTTCGCCATAGTATAAAACCTTTATTACATAATTTATATTTGATTTTAAATGGATAATAAGACATGTAGTCTTTTATCCTCTACTAGGTTTATATATTGAGTTCTTTTATATAAAACTAAAATTAAAACTGTCTATTTCCAACTTATTTATTACCATATATATTTTAAGACTACACACAAAATTATATAATGACCAAGTCCAACGTTAACTATAATTAATATAGCAACCCATACACATCTTAATATGTTTTTGGTTGGTCCCTATCAAAACAACGTACTCCTTATCATTGCAATTATCACATACCACCGTCTTTACATTTAATGTCTTGTATTTAATTATATGTTGTAGTATAACATGTCTCATATATAAGTGAGCAACATTTTGTAAAGATCCAAATGAAGACTTCTTCTGTATATCACTACCCATCCCGGAGTCTTTGTATATACTTTCCGTTATCTGAACACAATCCATCGTACTTATAATATAATTATGGGTAAAATTGATATATCAAAATTTTTCAACCATCTTATAAAATAAATATAATTAATTTTACTAACAAAAATATAGAATGTACCCGACTCGAATATGGGTACATTCTATATTTTTGTTAACTCTCTTCATTTACATACTAGGTCGTCAAAGTCTAGTAATGTGTAGTGTTCCTACAGGGGTTCGAACCCTGGGCCCCCGCGTCATAAGCACGGTGCTCTACCAACTGAGCTACAGGAACTGGTGCATCCTGTGGGATTCGAACCCACGAAGCCGAAGCAGTAGATCTTAAGTCTACCCCCTTTGACCGCTCGGGAAAGAATGCTGATTTAGACTCTTCATTTACATACTAGGTCGTCAAAGTCTAGTAATGTGTAGTGTTCCTACAGGGGTTCGAACCCTGGGCCCCCGCGTCATAAGCACGGTGCTCTACCAACTGAGCTACAGG
>Ga0209711_10003943_pt1 | contig 12230 bp, 10 predicted proteins | sample ArcticOcean_MG_C_7_FD_187441 | JGI IMG/M metagenome (GOLD analysis project Ga0209711, IMG submission 187441) | Marine microbial communities from western Arctic Ocean - ArcticOcean_MG_CB11_88 (SPAdes) (version 2) | ecosystem: Environmental > Aquatic > Marine > Oceanic | place: Arctic Ocean... | reverse complement strand
TAATAGTAAAGGTTCTGGGTATATTTAAAAAAGATATAACTATGTTTAAATTATGCTAAATACGTGCTTATAGTCTTCTTGATTAACTTTTGAGCATTTACTGAATTAATTTGCGCTTTCATCATAAAGCTGATAATTATCTCTAATTTTTTCCAAAGTAACCAAAAACTCTTTAAAATCTTTTTGAATAATATTTTTTTGAGATAAATCTCTTAATTTTTGGACATGAGGTTTAGCCTTGTCTAATTCAAGATATCCATCTTTAGTAATAATTAGTTTATAACGTTTTAAGTCACTTTTAAATCTTTTCTTTATTACAAGATTTTTTTTACATAACCCACTAATAACTCTAGAAGTGGTTGCTCTATTTCTAAAATTAGTTTCTACTATATCTTTTTGTGAAGCATTACTCCCTAGCATATCTATACGCTGTAAAATAACAAATTGTTCTATAGTAAGGTTTATATTATTATTTTTAAAAACTCTTAAATATGTCTCAGATATTTTTTTTAAAGTTAAATCTAAGTATAGGCCAAAACCTTCAATTCTATCCATCTAAAGTGAATATAATAATAACATATTTTAAACACTAATTTTTTAAAATATTATTAAAACCGGTTTATTGTTGCGTTAGCAACAATCTTTTTATATTTTTATATGAGTACCTAAAACAAAAACATGATTAAAGAAAAAATAAATAAAAATTCTACGGATTTTATGCCAATCAACGGAACTGATCACATAGAATTGTATGTAGGAAACTCTAAACAAGCTGCACATTTTTATAAAACTGCATTTGGATTTCAATCTTTAGCATACTCAGGCTTAGAAACTGGGTTAAAAGACAGAGAAAGCTATGTTGTTGCTCAAGACAAAATTCGTTTAGTACTAACCTCACCTTTAAAAAGTGGAACAGATATTGGACGTCATATAGATCAACATGGCGATGGTGTTAAAGTAGTTGCTTTCTGGGTAGATGACGCTACTTATGCTTACGAAACTGCTATTAAAAATGGTGCCAAATCTTATTTTACTCCTAAAATAGAAAAAGATGATCAAGGTGAGATTATTAAATCTGGTATTTATACTTATGGTGAAACTGTTCATGTTTTTATTGAAAGAAAAAACTATAATGGGGTTTTCATGCCTGGATATAGAAAATGGGAAACACCAGATTATAACCCATTTAATACAGGCTTAAAATTTGTTGATCACATGGTAGGAAATGTAGGCTGGAATAAAATGGATGTATGGGTGAGTTTCTATCAAAAAGTATTAGGATTCTCTCAAATTCTTTCGTTTGATGATGAAGATATTTCTACTGACTACACTGCTCTAATGAGTAAAGTAATGAGTAGTGGAAACGGTAAAATTAAGTTTCCAATTAATGAGCCTGCTGAAGGAAAGAAAAAATCTCAAGTAGAAGAATTTTTAGATTTTTATGAAGGAGAAGGAATTCAACATATTGCTCTTTCTACTGATGATATTGTTAAAACTGTTACTGATTTAAAAAGTCGTGGAGTTGAGTTTTTAAAAGTTCCTTCATATTATTACGATTCGGTATTAAATAGAGTGGGTAAAATTGATGAAGAAATATCGAAGCTTAAAGAATTAAACATTTTGGTAGACAGGGATGACGAAGGATATTTATTACAAATTTTCACTCGGCCTGTAGAACCAAGACCAACTATGTTTTTTGAAATTATTCAAAGAAAGGGAGCCTTATCATTTGGGAAAGGAAACTTTAAAGCACTATTTGAGGCTATTGAAAAAGAACAAGAACTTAGAGGAACATTGTAAATTTATTTTTATTCATATGAAATAAGATCTAATGAAATTAAAAATTAGTAATCCAATAATAGATCAATTGCCTGATCATTTAAAGCAATATATTAAACCTCAAAATTATGAGTCTTATACTGCAATAAATCAATCTGTTTGGAAGTATGTTATGCGAAGTAATATTTCTTTTTTAAAAAAACATGCGCATGATTTTTATATTACTGGATTAGAAAAAGCATGTATTTCAGCTGATAAAATTCCTAGTATGTACGGAATGAATCGGATATTAAAAGATATTGGCTGGGCTGCTGTTGCTGTTGACGGGTTTATTCCTCCATCAGCATTTATGGAATTTCAGTCCTATAATGTTCTCATTATTGCTAGTGAAATTAGACAACTACAAAATATTGAGTATACTCCTGCCCCAGACATAATACACGAGTCTGCAGGGCATGCCCCATTTTTAGCAAATCCAGAGTATTCGGAATATTTAAGAAGGTTTGGGCAGATAGGTTCCAAAGCAATCTCATCATCTTATGACTGGGAAATGTTCATAGCAATAAGGGACTTATCAATACTAAAAGAAACAGTAGGATCGACAAAGCAAGAAATTGATATCTCTCTAGAAAAAGTACTGCAGCTTCAAAACACTAAAAAAGAATTTTCTGAAATGGAACTAATTAGAAATATTCATTGGTGGACTGTTGAATATGGGTTAATAGGAAACTTAGAAGATTTTAAAATTTATGGTGCTGGCTTGTTGTCATCTATTGGCGAAAGCAAATGGTGTTTAAATAAAAAAGTAGTTAAAAAACCTTACACATTAGAAGCAGCGTATCAAAGATTTGATATCACAAAACCACAACCTCAGCTATTTGTTATTCCAGATTTTTCTCATTTAAGTAAAGTCCTAGAAGAATTAGCTGACCAGATGTCTTTAAGAAAAGGCGGTATAGAGGGTTTAAAAAAGTTAATTGATTCCAAACAATTAGGAACTATTGAGCTAAGTACAGGGTTACAAATATCAGGTGTTTTTAATAACTGCATTTCAAACCCTAATGACTATAAAAAAGCAGCTTACTTATCCACCAATTCAAAAACTGCTTTATCATATCGAAATAAGGAATTGATAGGGCACAGTATAAACTATCACTCTTCAGGTTTTGGATCTCCAATAGGAAAACTTAAAAAAAGCAACTTAGCTATTGAAGATATGTCTCCTTCTGATTTAGAATTGTTTGGAATAATTGAAGGAAAAAAAACCTCTTTGGAATTCGAAAGTGGGGTAATAGTTAAAGGAACTATTATAACTGGGATAAGAAATGTTTTTGGAAAAATTTTACTAATCTCTTTCAAAGATTGTTTAGTGACTTTTGAAAATCAAATTTTATTTAAACCAGATTGGGGAGTCTATGACATGACTATTGGGAACAGAATCACTTCTGCTTACTCTGGATGTGCTGATAACTCCTCATTTATAATAGAAAAAAGCAATTATAAAAGTACTCCGATTTCGAAAGTTCCTAAATCAAATAAACTTTATAAAGATGTAGAAAAATTCAGCTCCTCTAAATTTTCTTCAAAAGAAAAAGAAATTCTTTTTAAAAAAATAATCAATACAAGTCCAGATGATTGGCTAGTTGTATTGAATTTTTATGAAGCATGTTTAAATAATTCATATTTTGATTATAGCGAAAAAGCTTTAGTATATTTAAGTAAAATAATGAAAAAATTTCCTAAATATTCTGATCTTATAAAAAATGGAATTGCTTTAATTAATATTAATAAATCGTAAAACTATGCCTATATATCACTCTCTTGGAAAAATTCCTAATAAACGACATACTCAATTTAATAAATCTGACGGAACTCTTTATCATGAAGAATTATTTGGAACTATTGGATTTGAAGGCATGTCTTCACTGTTATATCATGAGCATGCCCCTACTCAGGTAAAAAAAATTAATAAAAGTATTGATGTAACTCCAAAAGTTGCCATTGAAAAAAACATCACATCTAGAAAATTGATTGGGTTTGATATTTTACCTGAAAATGATTTTTTAGATTCTAGACAAACTTTACTGGTAAATAAAAGTGTGCATATTGGATTGGCTGCTCCAAAAAAATCCATGGAAACTTATTTTTATAAAAATTCAGATGCTGATGAAATGTTATTTATTCATAAAGGCAAAGGAAATCTTAAAACTTTATTAGGAAATATTTCTTTTGAATATGGAGATTATTTGATAATTCCTAGAGGGATGATTTATCAAATTGAATTTGAAAGTGAAGATAATAGAATTTTATATGCAGAATCATTTGATCCTATTTACACTCCAAAAAAATACCGTAACTGGTTTGGTCAATTAACAGAACATTCTCCGTTTTGTGAACGCGATTATAAACTACCTAAAAACTTAGTTTCTTTTAATGAAAAAGGTGATTTTCTTGTGAAAATAAAAAAACAAGGAATGTTACATGAAATTATATATGGCACTCATCCTTTTGATGTTGTAGGATGGGACGGTTACAACTTTCCTTACGGCTTCTCTATTCATGATTTTGAGCCTATTACAGGAAGAATTCATCAACCTCCACCAGTTCATCAGACTTTTGAGACTAAATCGTTTGTGATATGCTCTTTCTGTCCAAGACTGTATGATTACCACCCTAAAGCTATTCCATCACCATATAATCATTCCAATATAGATTCTGATGAAATCATTTACTATGTAGATGGTGATTTTATGAGTAGATCCGATATCAAACCGGGTCATATTTCAGTACACCCTTCTGGAATCCCTCATGGACCGCATCCCGGAACGTATGAAGGAAGTATTGGAAAAAAAGAGACTCATGAGTTAGCAGTCATGATTGACACATTTAGCCCACTACAAGTGACTGAAAATGCATTAAGAATCGATGATGGAAAATATTTTAAATCTTGGTTAAAATAATAATATATGATAATTGATATACCAGAAAATTCAGATTTTTCTATTTACAACATTCCTTTTGGAATTTTCTCAACAAAACAACGAACTCCAAGAGCTGGGGTAGCTATTGGTAATCATATTTTAGATTTAGTTGCCTTATCCGAATTAGGAGTTTTTGATTTTGATACATCTGTATTTAATAAAAACACCTTAAATGATTTTATTTCCCTAGGCAAACCAATCACTAATAAGGTAAGAACCTCTATTCAAGATTGGATTTCAGATCATAACTCTCCAATTTCAAACAAAACCAACCTATTTGTGCTTCAATCTGAATCACAAATGCACATGCCAATAAATATTGGGGATTATACTGATTTTTATTCAAGTATTGAACATGCAACTAATATTGGTACAATGTTTCGTGATAAAGAGAATCCGCTTCTTCCAAACTGGAAACATATTCCTGTAGGCTACCACGGAAGGTCTAGTTCAATTGTTGTTAGTAAACAGTCCGTTAACAGGCCAAAAGGTCAAATACTCCCCCTTAATTCAACTCAGCCAGTATTTAAAGCTACCGAACGTTTAGATTTTGAATTAGAAATGGCTTTTATTACTGGTAAAAAATCTGATCTTGGAGAATCTATTTCGATTGAGGATGCTGAAGATCATATATTTGGGTTAGTTCTTCTAAATGATTGGTCGGCAAGGGATATTCAAAAATGGGAATACGTTCCTTTAGGACCTTTTTTATCAAAAAGTTTTGCTTCTTCTATATCTCCATGGATTGTAACATTAGAAGCGTTAGACCAATTTAGGTTACCTGGTCCTGATCAAAATCCTGAGGTATTACCTTACTTAAAGTACAACGGAAAAAAGAATTATAATATAGAATTAGAAGTATCCATAAAACCTGAAAACTCTATGGATCAAGTTGTTGCCAAATCTAATTTCAAATATTTATATTGGAATATGGTACAACAATTAACTCATCAAAGTGTAAGTGGTTGTAATATTAACGTAGGAGATTTGTATGGTTCAGGAACTATTTCTGGAAAAACACCTGATTCATATGGCTCAATGCTAGAACTATCTTGGATGGGAACAAAACCCATTAAAATGAAAAACGGATCTGAAAGAAAGTTTTTAAATGATGGTGATACTATCACTTTTCGTGGATTTAGTCAAAAAAAGGGACAACGTGTTGGGTTTGGTGAACTTGCAACAAAAATATTACCAGCTAAATAAACTAAATGAACAATATAAAAACAATTGATCCAAGTGATATAACTCAACAAGAATTACACGCTTATCTACTTTCTGCAATTGCGCCAAGACCAATATGTTTCGCTAGCACTGTAGATAAGAAAGGTAATGTGAATTTAAGTCCTTTTAGTTATTTTAATGTTTTCAGTTCAAACCCTCCAATGATGATTTTTTCTCCAGCTAGAAGTGGAAAAAATAATTCATTAAAACACACACATGAAAACATAAAAGAAATCCCTGAAGTAGTTATTAATATAGTCAACTATGATATGGTAGAACAAATGTCATTAACTAGTGCTAACTATGAAAAAGGCGTTAATGAGTTTGTAAAATCCGGATTAACTCCGATTCCAAGTAATAAAATAAGACCTCCAAGGGTTAAAGAAACGCCTGTTTCATTTGAATGTACTGTTTCAAAAATAATAGAATTAGGTGATGGCCCAGGAGCAGGAAATCTTATACTTGCAAAAGTTGAACTAATTCATGTTAATACAAAATATTTAAACAATAAAGGTTCTTTAGACACTACCCTATTAGATCTTGTAGGTCGCATGGGTGAAAACTGGTACATTAGAGCTACAAAAGAATCCTTATTTGAAATCACTAAACCTATTAAAAGTAAAGGAATAGGTGTCGACAATCTTCCAGAGAGTGTTAAGGAAAGTACCGTATTAACCGGGAATAATTTAGGACGTTTGGGCAATGTGGAACAATTGCCTAATAATTCTGAAATTAAAAAAATTCTAAATGATGAAAAAAATATTTCAAAATTAGATTTGAATTCAAATCATAATTTTGCTAAAAAAGAATTAGAAAAAGGTAATATTAATAAAGCATTAGCATTATTAATATATGCTGAAAATAAAATTAATAATTCTTTAAAAAAGTAGTTTGATTTAATAACAACAATTCACTAAGCTTGAAAAAGCTAAATTAAGATAAGCCGATATAAGTTTAATTTTCATTAACTCTTAAAAAGTTAAGATCTTGAAAATCATAACTAAAATCAATAAGTGGTGATATGCCTTTCATTTTAATATTTAGCGCCTTGCCTTCTTCGTCTAAGCCAAACATTACAAAAGCATCTGCATCAACAAGACTTGGATCATCCCATTTAGCTATAAATGTATTTGCTTTATAATAAAACATCTTACCTTTTAATTTTGGAGATCGATGTGATCTAAACCAGAGTTTATTACCCTCTTCATAGATTCCTATCTTTCCAAACCAGGGATCTTCAAAAGTTCCCAAGAAATTATTTAATTCAAGCTCACTAATATTGGCTGTCTTTGTAATTTTCCATATTTTTTTAATCACTTCTTTGGCATCTCCATCACGCTTTTGAAAAGATTTTGCAAAAGTTGAAGCCCAATCAAAATCATCGAGTTCTAAATACCGATCAACAATAGACTGAGATACAGCAGAAAAGACACCTGCACCATCTAAATACGTATTTGTCAATACTACAATACCAAGGTTTAAATCCGGAATCAAAATAGTTTTAGATAACATCCCTATTAAACCTCCTGTATGGGAAACTACCATATTTCCTTTCATATCATTCAATCTCCAACCCAAACCATAGCCACTAAAATGAGAATTATAACGAGGGTTTCTGTCTGGTTCTAGAGTAGTATGTATTTTCCACATCTCATTTTGGCTAGTTTCACTAAAAAGTTTTTTTTCCAGATTATTTCCATATTTTCCTTTGTTTAGATGTAGCAGCATCCAGTTGGCAATATCATTAACGTTAGAATAAATGGATCCGGCAGCTCCATTTATTTTTTTCGGATCCCACTGCTCAGGTTCTACAATTGAGAGGGTTTTATCATTATTAAGATGTGGAGATGCAACGTTACTTTTGTCATCAATATAAGTAATGGATGTAAATGAATTATCCATTTCTAGGGGTTCAAAAATACGTTCCTTTATAAACTGCTCCCACGATTTACCTGCTACTCTATTTACTACTTCTCCAGCTACCATATAAAGTAAATTATCATAGTCAAACTTTGTTCGAAATGCAGATTGAGGTTTAAAATGTTGGAAACTCGTAATAATATCATTAATTGTGAAATCTGAACCATCAGGGAAAAACATTAAGTCGCCTATCCCTAGACCTAAACCAGATCTATGCGTCAATAAATCTTGAATATTGAAGTTTTGTGTTACATAATCATTATACATTTTAAACTCTGGAATATGATCTACTACTTTATCTGTCCAAGAAAGTTTCCCCTCTTCTACTAGCATTGCTAAAGCGGCTGTAGTGAAAGCTTTTGAGTTAGATGCAATGCCAAAATTTGTATGTTCATTTACTCTAGCTTTACTCTCAATAGATTTTAAGCCATATCCTTTTTGATGCACAATTTCACCATCCTTAACTACTGCAACAGCCACACCAGCAACAGTAAAGTTATCAATTGCATTTTGAACGATGGCATCTATTTCTTGAGATGTAACTTGGGAGAATAACTTATTGACATACAAGCCTGATGTCAAAATTGAAATACAAATTAATTTTAAAAATATCTTATTCATAATTTTTAGTTTTTCATATAACACATTCGAATCAAAAGCATTTGTTTATTTCTTTAATTCATTTGCTTCTAAAACTCTCAAAAAGTTACTTCCAAGAATTTTGACAAGATCTTCTTTACTGTATCCCTTTTCAACTAATACTTTAGTTATTAAAGGATAATTGGTTACATCATCCAATTTCAAGGGAGTAAGATTAATTCCATCAAAGTCAGATCCAATACCAACATAATCAACGCCAACCAGTTTAATAATATATTCTATGTGATCGATCAATTTAGATAATGGTGGTCTCATTATTTCTGATTCAGTAGCATATTTTTTATATAAATAATCAACTGTATTCCATTGGTCCATTCCGCTTTTTATTAAAGAATCAACTTCAATAGCGTACTTTTCAAGAAAAGCTCTTTCTTTTCCATCAAAACTATCATCAATAAAACCAGGATGAAAATTCACCATAATTACACCACCATTTTTAGCAATTGCTTTAATTTGATCGTCTTTTAAATTTCGACGGCTCGCTACAAGTGTGTAAACCGAACTGTGGGAAGCAATAATAGGTTTATTAGTAATCTTGATTACATCCCAAAATGTTTGATCTCCAGAGTGGCTTATATCAATCAGCATACCTAATTCATTCATTTTCTTTACCACTTGTATTCCAAAATCTGTCAGACCTTTTTGTAGTAAGTTTGGATTTGTTGTTTCATCTTCAGCACTTGTTGCCCAAGAAGGAGCTGTATTGTGTGTTAAAGACAAATATCTAGCACCACGCTTATAAAGAGCTTCTAATTTAAGAAGATCATCTTCAATCATGTGACCACCTTCAACCCCAAACATAGCTGCAATTTTTTTTTCTTTTACAGCTTTTAAAATCTCTTTGACATTGGCTACTTTAATAATCTTATTTGAGTTCCGTAATACTAACTCATCTAAAATATCCATTTGGCTGTTGGCAATTGAATAAGGGTTTTTAACACCGCCATCGCTAAACACCGAAAATATTTGAACATCGAGACCTCCTTTCTTCCAACGATCCAAATCACTATGTGTTTTTCCAGTTAAATCCTGATCAAACATCACTCCTTTGTCTAGAGCTTTCATAAGAATATCATTATGGGTGTCAATTAAAATCGACTCATTATGAATTTCCTTAAATGAATTGTTTTCAGATTCATTTTTTAAAGAAGATTTACAGGATGTCAGAACAATAAAAAGTATTAAAATGTATTTCATTTTATTAAATTTATAATATATAATTTTATAAATCAAAAATTAATAATGAAAGTTAGTTATCATAAAATTTTATTACAAAAAAGATTTCCTCTTAAAATAAGCAGATTCGTTTCTGCATCGTGTTATAATGTATTTGTAAGGGTTGAAAAAGATGGTATTGTTGGTTGGGGAGAATCTGTTCCTGGTGAAACGGGAGCTCAAAATGCAGAACAGATAATATCTGAACTTGAAAAGCTTGTTGAAACTAATATTAATGATAAATCAATTTCTGAAATAGAATCTTTATCAAGGGAATTAAAAATCTCACCAGGTTCATATGCAGGTCTAGATATAGCTCTTTGGGATTGGAAAGCTAAAAAAGCAAATATGCCGCTACATGCCCTACTCGGGTTACCAATTCCTAAAACAAAAACATCTTTAACTATTGGAATCATGAGTCCTGAATCTGTTATAGATAGAGTTCCTCTTTTATTTGATAACAGTACAGCAAAATACCTTAAAATTAAATTAGGATCTCCAGAGGGAATTGATGCTGATAAAATCATGTATGAGCAAGTTTTGGAAAGTTCAAAACCATATAATCTTGGTCTTCGTGTAGATGCAAATGGAGGATGGAATACTGAAAATGCAAAGCATATGATTGAATGGTTGTCAAAAAGACATTGTGATTATGTTGAACAACCTTTAGCCCAAGGCAAGGAAAAAGATCTTAAAACATTATATGAAAACAGACTACTACCAATATTTGTTGACGAATCATGCCGATATTCACAAGATATTATTGAGTATTCACAATGGGTAGATGGAGTTAACTTAAAATTAATGAAGAGTGGAGGAATAACAGAAGGGTTGAGAGTTTTAGCCACCGCTAAAGCTTTTGGTTTAGAAACAATGATCGGATGTATGAGTGAATCTTCTATTTCTATTTCTGCTGCTGCTTCTATTTCTGGTCACATCGACCATATTGATCTTGATTCCCATTATAATCTCAAGCCTGATCCAGCATCAGGTGCAAAAATGGTTAATGGGGTAACAATGCCAAGAATATCACCAGGTCATGGAGCATTTTTAACGAATGAAAATCAAATCTAATGCTGCATAGTTCATCAAAAGTTGCCATATTCATGGAAGGTCATCTATTTACAGATTATGGAAAGATGGGGCATGGAGTACTAAGATACCTACCTAACCCAATTGTTGCAGTAATTGATTCTGAAAATTCTGGAAAGAATATAAAAGATTGTCTTGCTATTGATAGTGATGTTCCTGTTGTTGATCATATTGATATTGCCATTTCTAATGGAGCAGAAGTTCTTATTTTAGGAATAGCAAGTTCAGGCGGCAAAATTCCTGAATCATGGTTTTCTGTTATAGATAGAGCGATACTCAAAGGCTTATCAATTATTAACGGTCTTCATGATGAATTAGCAATAAAATATAAAAACTCATTATCTAAAAATCAATGGATATGGGATGTTAGGATTCCACAATTTATACCCCAAATAGCAGCAGCTAGAGCTATAAAAACAAATAATAAAAGAATTTTGTGTGTAGGAACCGATATGGCATGTGGTAAAATGACCACAAGTCTTGAACTATTTAAATGGGCTAAAGAAAATAAAATTAAAAGTAGTTTTATAGCAACTGGTCAAATAGGAATTACTGTGACAGGAAAAGGAATCCCACTAGATGCCTATAAGGTAGATCATGCCTGTGGAGCTGTAGAGAAAATGGTTTTAGAAGAGTCTGAAAGCGATTGGGTCTTTATTGAGGGTCAAGGTTCATTATTACATCCTGGAAGTACTGCTACTTTACCTTTAATTAGGGGAAGTTGTGCTACTCATTTAATTTTATGTCATAAAGCTGACATGACTAATTTGGGTCCCCCAGCTGAACATATAAAAATCCCTAATCTGAACACAGTAATAAAACTAAACGAATCTTTAGCAAATGCCTGTGGAAATTCAACAAAAACTAAAGTTGTTGGAATATCATTGAATACAGTAGATTTAGATTCTCAAGCTGCTCAAAAAATCATTGATTTTTGGCAAGCAGAAACCAATCTTCCTGTTACTGATATTATTCGTTTTGGCCCAGAAAAATTAGCTTTAGCAATAAAATAATGACTTTAATCGGTTAATTATTTAAAAAAAACAATTTGATAATAACTAGAGTTATACCACTAAATTCAACTCTCTGTATATCAATTACATATAGTAAATAAAATATTATAATTTATCAAAAAGAGTAATATATTTATACTGTTAAAAGCAACTTATATTAATTAACAAAACAATTACTTAAATAATGTTTAGGCAATAGATTTGAGTATAAAATTGAGCACAAAAAAATCATTAACACTTTGTTAAAATAACTACTTATATTTACCAGGTAATTAGCAAATAATTATTTGCTTTATTTTTTTATTATGAAAAAACATTTACTTCATTTATTATTCATATTTTTTTT
>Ga0209711_10003941_pt1 | contig 12231 bp, 8 predicted proteins | sample ArcticOcean_MG_C_7_FD_187441 | JGI IMG/M metagenome (GOLD analysis project Ga0209711, IMG submission 187441) | Marine microbial communities from western Arctic Ocean - ArcticOcean_MG_CB11_88 (SPAdes) (version 2) | ecosystem: Environmental > Aquatic > Marine > Oceanic | place: Arctic Ocean... | reverse complement strand
ATCGGCCCATCGACGACGGCGCGCGAGGCGATTCAGGAGAATCTCCTTTTCAAAACCACTCAGGAGAAAAAGAAAAGAACTTTAGGACGGTCAGCGTGCCTGTGTACTCCGTGGCGGGCAAACGAGTCTCCATACTCGACATGCTTGTGGATAAAACGCGGTCCATGGGCACGAGCGCGGCGCACGCGAAGCGGTTGTTGCGGCGCGTCGCGTGTTTGGACGCGGACGGTTTCATTGGCCGGGACGGGGTTGGTAAGGTTTTGAAAAGGTTCAACCTGGAGTGCACTCGCGATATCTGCGATGCGCTGCTTTCGCGATGTACCTCGGGTGCGGACGGACGGACGGCACCTCGTCAGGAGAAAGTTTCCTTCGCCACGTTCGCGAAGTGGGCGATGCCGGACGAAACCTGCGCCGCGACGCGGGTTGGGCCGGGAACGCGGAGCGGCGAACGGCCGAACACGGCGCGATGTCAAAGTAGTTCGAAGTTCGAGATGGTTCGACAAAGCTTCGACCGGACGGTTTCGGACGACGACGCGGGTACGGGCAAGCCGTGCGTGTCCGTCCGGCCAGCCACGGCCCGGCCCGACTCGCAAGACGACGACGTTTCGCCCGTGTCCTCTGGCGGGTTTCTCACCGTCGCCGACGCGGAAGCCGTGTTGCGGCGCAAAATGCGGGAGAAGTTTCGGGGGTCGGGCCACGGAATACTCCGCGCGTTTCAGTCCTTCGACCTGGACGGCGACGGGTTCATTTCGGTGGCCGAATTCGCAAACCTGTGCAAAAGATTCTGCATACGCGTATCTCCAAACACGATTGCGGAACTCCTAACGCGGTTCGCGCAAAACGACCCCAGAGGAGTTTCCTTCGACGAGTTCGTCACGCAGTTCGCGGAAGGCGACGCCGCGGCGAGCACTTCCACCGAACACTCAAAAGAGTGCGCTCTTTCCGCGCGTGAGAACGCAAAACAGAAATGCGCGGAGGGCCACTCCAAACTGACCGCAGCGTTCGCGCGGACCAGGCGGCGCGTGGCGAGTCATGGACACACGCGAACGCAAAGAGGGTTACTCGAGTGCGGGATACAAACGCCCGCCGGGCGCGACGAGCCCGCTTTGACGTTAACGGAAGCCAGAGCGGCGCTTGGGAAGGAGTTTGACACCGGTTTGGTGCGCAAGCTAAAAGCGCTTTGCGACGACAACTGCGATGGGCTGGTTTCCAAATCGCACGCGCTCGCAGTTTCGAAGAAACACGCGCAAAGCGTTTGCGACGCGGCGGAGAAAAACGCGGCGCGCGGCTGGAACGACGGGTTCGGGCGGGACGATTCGTGCAAAAGATTTTTACCATCCGCCGTGGCGACGAACCCGGACTCCGCTTTCCGGGGAAAGTTCGGCGGGTACGGAGCACCACACTCCGTGAAAGGTTTGGAAACCGCGTTGCGGGAGAAAGTTGACCAGCGAGGGGTGGCCACGTCAGAGCGGTACGTATTGGGTCTTAGGGTTTAGGGTTACCCTAAACCTTAAACCCAAATCCTGACACACTGTTTTCCCACACACGACTGACACTTTTCGTTCACAATCACAGAGCGTTTCGCCTTTTGTTCGACAAAACCGGCGTCGGGTTCGTCGACGCCCGCGCGTTGGCGAAGGTGTTACACGACTTTAACGTCCCCGCGCAAACAACCGAGGTAAACGCGTTGATTGCGAGGTATAGCGGAGACGGCAGTGGCAAGATCGGGGTGAAGGATTTCCGTGCGCGGCTTTTGGCGCCCGACTTCCCCACCGAAGCGACCACGTCGAAACGGAAAATAGACGAAAAGGTTTCGCGGTTCTACCGCGACTTGTGCGACGAACTGGGCGCGTGCGTCGCGTTGGGGGACGGGGGTTTTGTTTCGCGGAAAAACGCGCTTTCAAGCGCGGCGAAGGCTGCGAAGACCGCCAACGCGCGGCTTTCCAGCTCCGCCGCGAACGCCGCAGCGGACGAAGCCAGTGACGTTTCGTCGCGAAATCGCCGCGACCCGCGGTTTCCCGAAACGGAAACACAAAAAAACGTCCGGTGCTCCTCCTTCGTCGCGCGGTGCCAAGTCGCCGTGCGTTTCGCGGAGGAGATTCTTTTGAAAAACTCTTCAAAAACCGAACCAACCGTCGGTTTCGAGGCTCTCGGGGGCGAGCACTACGTCCAAATCCAGGCCCTTTCTGTGCCTGCGTTTTACGGAACCCTCACCCCTTCGTCGGTTCTGAAGATGGCGCGGGAAAAGTTTCTGGACAAGGTCCCGTCAAAGGGCGTTTCCGAAAACGCAAAGTGTGTCGGTTTGTTCGACCCCGGACACTTTGGTTTCGTGTCCGTGGCACAGTTCAAAAACGGGCTACACCAACTCGGTCTGCAGTCTGTTGATGACACGTTAATAACGCAAACGTTTAAGTTTCTAGCCAGGGCGGCTCCGAACGCGGGTGGTTCGAAAACCGTTTCGAAAACCGTTACAACCTCGAAATTCGCGAAGGCGTTTCTGCCCCCGCGAACCGCGGTGGACCGGCCGGCCGCGAGTTTCGTGGTGGACGCGCTCGTCACCGCGAACGCGGCGACGGAGCGCGACGTCCGGGACGTGCTCAGCGCGTGCGACGTGCACGTGGACGACGTGTCCGTCGCGCGGCTGATGCGGCTTTCGGTGGGAAAAGGAAGCGGTCTTGATTACCAAAAGCTCGCCGCCATGGTAAGCAAACCCGAACCGGTTCCGAAAAGAAAAACGTCGCCCACGCCGAAAGTTAGTCACTGCGTCACGGAGCAGTGGCGAGTCCGCGACGTGTCGCCGCCGAAAACGCCGCCGTTTCCGCCGACGCCGCCGGGGTCGTGAGGGTAACGATTCACAGAATTCGGAGTAATAACAGAGGTAACACAATGTGTCCCTTACTACTTGCTCCCGTGCTACTCTGCCGAAACAAATTTCTAAACTAATTACGCACTGTCAGTACGTCCACGGCACGTCATCGTCGGATTCGAGCATCTCCATGAAGGCGTCTTTTTTCTTCGCCGCGTCTTTTCGCGAATAATCCGAATCCTCAAATTTTTCATTCTCGTCCAAATCGAACAGCGCGGTGCCCGCGAACGCCGGGCCGGGTCGAGTGTCCGGACCGTGAAGCTCGGTTTCGGGAACCACGTTGATTTCCGTGCCGTACCCGGCGTTGGTGTTGGTGTATCTGTCGTACACGCCAACCGGTTCCGTTTCGGGAATCGGCTCCGAGTCGAGCGAACAGAGCGAATCCGAGTCAGTTAATTTCGATTCAGGTTCGAAATCCACAACCACAGGCGGCGCGTCGTCCACGACCTCGGTTTCCTCATCCGTGCTCGCGAGCTGCGAATCCTCCACGTACCCTTTGATCAGCGCCGGGACAGGGATGGAAGAAGCAGCACGTTTACCACGTGTACGTGCTTTTTTTTCATCACTCTGAGCACTGAAGAGCTTCTTCGTATCCGTCGCCGTCGCCGCGGTGACGGTTTCCGCCGCTGACTTTACTTTTTTGTTTTTCCGCAAAACCGTTTTTAAAACCGTTTCCTTCTCCACTCTCCGCGTCGCCGCGCGCTCCTTCGCCTGGCCCGCCGTCCGTTGCTTGTGGCACAAAACGCACAAGGTCTGCCCGTTATCAACGGTACACTCCCCCCCCCCCTTGTACACGGGTTTGATGTGGTCGAAGTGCCACGCGTGGCCCTCCCACGCGGTCCGCACGAACAAATCGAGAAGCTTCCCGTTGCCGCGGTCGCTGAACTTTTTGTTGGATTTTAGGATATACCGTCGCCGCGAGGTCTTACTGCGCATCACCGCGACGCGCCGCGCGCACGCGCTGGCGTCCCACGCGCACCAAACGCACACGCCTTTATCTTTTTCGTACAGCAGGCGGCGCAGCTCGCTGGATGAGACTTGCTGCTTGTCAAGGGAGTGGCAAGCCTCGCTACAGAACAGCTGGACCTTTGCGTCGTACACGAACTCGGCGCAGACGTCGTTTGCTGTTGTTTGAGTTTCGGTCGCGCCGCCAGCGGCGGTAACTTCTTTAGTCAAGCGGTTGCTCTTCTCGCGTTCCAACTCCGCGCGCTCCGCAGCCCTGGTAACCTCTGTGACTCGCATCGCCGCCGCCTTCGCCGCCGCCGCCGCGTTCGCGAGCGCGATCCGCCGGTTCACGTTCCGCGCCGCGCTCACGCCTCCGCCCCCGGCACCCGCCAAACGCAAACTACTCTCCGCCACCGCCGCCGCCGCCAGCGCGTCGCGCGCCGCGGAAACGGCATCACGCGCCGCAACGCAAGCCTCGCGCGGCGACGAAGGATATAATTGGTGAGTAGAAAGATAGAAGGGATACTCGGAACTTACCCGGGTACTTTGCGTTTCTTGTGCGTCTTTTCTTGTGGCGTGAGTACGAACCGCGTTGGTTTTCACCGCGTTGCTCAGGAAAAGTATGTCCTCGATTTGTAGACTCGCGACGCGCGTTCCCCCCAGCCCGGATCGCGGTGACATGCACATCAAACAAAGCGGCGTGCCGGTTGCGGTATCAACTGGTTCCAGGTACTCCCTACTCGTTACGCCCTCACCAGCAACAATCGCACGCCTCATCTCCGCGCCCACCGGCAACGCGACGCGCCGGCCCGCGCCGTGTCGCCGCGTGGACAATCCGTTGTGCAAACCGCCCAGCGCGCTGTTTCGCGACGTGAAATCGCTGCCGTTGAAACCCGCGTTGCCTTGTAACAAACAGACGGTGTCCGCGATTGGCGATTTCACGGGCACGTGTCCTTTCGCCAGCAAGTTCCGGTCCGTCGAAGTCAGGGCGTCGAACTCGTCAAGAAACGCCTTGGCGGCGAGAACGGAGCCGACGTTGCCGCGAAGCCGCGGCGGTAGGGTGGCGCACGAACTCATTTCACGTACCGCATCTTCCAACTCTTGGAGAGTCGCGTCTGGAGTTACAGTAGTACCCTGCGAAGTAGTGCGGATACCCTCCGCTGTACCACGAGTACATCCCGATGAACCCGTTCCGCTCAATCGCCGGATCTCTCTTTGAATTGCACCGGCCACGCGTTTCAAGTCGTTCGGCGCGACGCTTTCGCCGAGCGGGTCCGCGCCGGTTAGCGAGGCGTGAAGGTGCACGCGGCCGGTGTTGTGGCTCACTTCGAACCACAGGTTTTCGGGGGAAGCAGGCGATGCGTATGAAGTCATACGCTTCGCGAACGTGTCTCCTTCACGGTTTTCCTTTTCGAGTGAAACACGCGGAGGGTCTTCCACACCGAGCCATTTATCGGTGAAGTCGTGATTCTGGTGACTCGACTCAAAACAGGCTGTCGGCGATCGCTCCGACGCAAACGGCTGTCTCTCCGAACCCGGCGCGAACCCCAGGCCCACGGTATCGGGCGCCAACCCCCGGTCCTCGATCACGGTTTCCCCGTCCACCGCCCGTCGGACTTTGTTAAGCGACCGCTCAATAGAGGCCCACCGCCGTTCCTCCACCCGCCCCGCCGCACCGCCGTGCGCCTGATTGAGAAGGAAAAGTGTCAGTATTTCGTGATGTTCTCGTAAACTGTATGAGCATTCAGTCAGAGTAATCGGGCCGAATATAGAAGTGGTAGGACAGTACTACAAGTACATCAGGGGCGCGGCAGTAAACAGTCGTTGGATTTGGAGTCGGGAAATACTCACCAGGAGGAAGTACACGTTCACAGCGTTTTTCAAACCCCGGCGGTGCACCCTGTCCTCGGCTTGTTCCACCAAGCTCGCGTCCGGAGGGAGCTCCACGAAAACCACCGAGGACGATGCCGATAAATCGATCCCGACGCCCCCCGCGGTGACGCTGACCAACGCCACGCGACAAAACGGGTCGTCCCGGAAACGGTCAACCGCGTCGCCGCGGTCGCGCGGAAGCGTGCTGCCGTCGATGCGGATGAACCCTTCCACGGTGCGTTCGGTGTTTCTTGGGTTTGGGTTGTTCCTGTTGGTAGTTGCATGTGCCCTATCGACCCTTTCATCCGCTTTATCACCCCTTTCGTCGACCGCGCTGTTACCAACCGTCCCGTTTCGCACGCGTACCCGCGGGAGCCGGTGCAGCACCTGGTCCACGATTCGGTCCATCACGTCGATGTGGTGCGCGAAGATGACCATCTTCGGCGGCCTTTGATCGACGTCGTCGTCGTCCAGCTCGGTGCTATCGCGTATGGCACAATTGTCATGTGAAGGATTAGTAACACCCCCTGCTGGAGCGTCGTCATCCACCGACAACACCTCGCGCAGCCACTTCACCGCGCCTGGGAGTTTCAAAAGCGAGGCTTCGCGAAGCTTGGAATTCGACCCGGTTGATTTCGCTTCGATGCGAGCGACGCGAGCGGCGCGGGTTTCGTGGGAATCGTCGTCCGAGGATGACGCGTCGTCGGACTCGTCGCCGGAATCGTCGTCGTCGGCGGCGGCGGCGGCATCGAAAGTCGGAGGGTCCTCGAAATCCTCCGCGTCCGCGGCTTGTTTCCGTTTGTCGTCGTTCCTCCTGTTTGCAGTCCCGACATCACCGACGCTCCCGCAAACGTCGATGGGCACGACCTGCCGTCGCTTCGGGGGCAGGTCGCTAAGCACGTCTTTTTTCAAACGCCGGATCATAACCTCTGCGGTGAGCAGCGCGTGTCTGTTTTTGTTACACGAAAAGTGGTTAACGTGTTTCGTGATGTGGCCTGAGTAAACAGTCGGGGTAATCGGGCCTCCACAGTGCGGTCGGATTTGGGAAAGCACCAATACGTACAGTTCACGCAACCGCGAGCCCCCGCTCCGGTCGTACTTGGCGTACCCGTTAACGGTTTGGAACTCGGAAATTTGCAAATCGCAATAATTCTCCGCGAAGGCTTTCTTGGTGCTGTGCGTGTAAACGAAACGCGTCAGTCCCATCCGTCGGCGAGCGCGGGTGCGCTTCGGGCCACGTGGCCGTTCCGCAATCAGTCACCGCGGTAATTGCGCCTCCGACACAGTGGCCGTTGGATTCGGGAAAGCCCAGGGGAGGAGGAGGCCGTACCTGCCCAGCAAGCCCGGGCGTAACGAGTCGATTTGGTTGAACAGGTCGAACGGTTTCGTTAGCGACGGCGTACCCGTGCAAAGAACCGCGCGCTTGGTTGTTTTTATGAGTTTCACAACCGCCGCGGTTTGTTTCGTCCCGCAATCCGCGTCCTTCCCGAACCCGCCTGTTGTTGTGCCCACGAAAAGTGGTTAACGTCTTGTACGTCGCGCCATGTGGACAACAGTCACAGGCGCGTTAGAGGTAAAACAGCGTGTTCCCCGGATTTGGGAAACGCGCGCGGCACGTACCGGTCGTGCGCAGCGCGTGTGACTCATCGACGATCACGGCGCCCCACTTGATCGCGGTCAGGGTTTTAATCAGCCGGCTCGCCATTTGGAAAGAAACAACAACCACGCGCTGGCGTTGCAGCTCTTTCATCAGGGTGGCGTTTTTTTTGGTATTTTGCGTGCACGCGCTCTGGTTGACACGTTCCACCCCAGCGTCGCCCTCACCGGAATCACGCGCCTCCCCCTCCTGTAACTCCCTCAGTTTGTTCCCAACCGCGCGCACGGTCTCCACCGCGAAGGAATCGCCCGCCCCGTTCACCACCACCAGGTTCTTGGTGAGCAACCCCGGGAACCACCGCTCGCACTCCCTGGCCCAAGCTAACCGCATGCTCGCCGGTACCGCCACGAGTAACGGCCCTTCGTCGCGGTAACAGCTCGCGATCGCCAAAGCCTGGATGGTTTTCCCGACGCCCATCTGGTCCTGAGATTGTAAAAATAAATGTCAGTCCCGTATGGGCAATCAGTCGGCGGAATGTGGTAAATGGGAAATACGTACCGCGATCAAGCACCGGCCGCTCCGCGCCAACCCGAACAACACGCCTTGCTTTTGGAACGGGTACAAAGCGTTTCGCAAACCCGGTGGTATGGAATCGAAACGTCGCGCGAGCGCTCGCGCGTAGTTTTCACGGTTTCGGTGTTGGTCATCGTGCGTAGCGTGGGTAGTAGTGGTTCTTCCGCCGTCGCTACTAACGACGTCCGTACCCGCGTTAGCGGTACCGTTCGTGTCGACGTCGTTACGGCCATTACCCGCACCGTCGTTACTACTCACGCCACTGCTTTTCCCGTGGTGATACCTGCTATTAATACACACCAGAAATGTGGACGACGGTACCAACCCCCGGCGCGAACTGACCCCCCCGTCCGCCCGCGGCGCATAGTTCGGGTGTACCAACCGCTTTCGTTTCAGGTGAAGCACGATTTGCTCGTACTTTGTTAAACGAACTTCCCAGTAAAATACGGGCGCGTCGGTGTGTTTGGAACAAGCCATGGCGTCCGCGCAGTTCGCCACCGCGGGTAACGGCGGTTCGGGGTCGTGTCCGGTGGTGTCACTCGGGGTGGTCCGGTCGCGCTCGCGCTCGTGCCTGCGTCTCCGCTCGTCGTGAAGGGAAACGTGGTGGAACCGATCAAGGGGACCTTTCCGTTTCGTATCAACCCCGGCGAGCTTCAAAGCATCAAGCACGTCCACCACCACGCCGGCGGCGCACCAAAGCACCAAGGCGTTCCCGGGAGAGATGAGCTCCGCGCCCACGCGTGGGGGTCCCACGGCAGCGGAACCGGGGTCCACGCGCCCGGAAGGACCCGCGGTGGTCAAGTCGCGTTGCATTTTTCAATCTGGACTAGGCCGCGCGACGCCTCGAGGTACGCGCACCCTCCCGCGCGTCCGCTCGCAGACCACGCAGCTCGACGAAACGCACCGCAGACAGGTGCTCGTCGAGCATGCGCGCCGCGAGATGTCGCGAGCAAGTGGCTGGACGGGCTGGAACAAGGGACGAGCCTTTCTTTAATCAAAGGGGGTGCCAACAAAAGTTTTTTTGGGCAATTTGTCCCCGAATGTCTCCCACGAAATCCTTCATGCTTGGAAAGCGAAGGGATCTGTCGCGCTGTCCCGTCCGCGCGGCCTGCACCGGGTTTTTTCTGTCAGCTCCTTCGCGCGAGCTCCTCGTCCCCAGAAAACGTAAGGTCACCGCCGACGGCGCCGAGCGGAAGAGACGAGAAACCGTTTGTCCAAAAGTCGTCGCACACGATATTGCAGACAACCACCACGCGTGCTTTATACTGGTCCGCGGGTGCCAACGAAGAAACGAAGATTGCGAGTTGTCGTCACAAATTATTTAGACGACAGTGTTCGTTAAAAATACAGTGAGCCATCGTGTCTGTGGCCATCCTCAAAGCCACGGCGCGCGGCACCGTGGGAGGATCGCATTGACGCGGTTCGGAGTTGATCCAGCTCGTTAGCTCGTTAACGGAAACGTACGCGGCGAGGGCTGGTTGGTTTCCCCCGCGACGCGGTACCGGGAGAGCGCGTGCGCGGTTGTTCGCTTCAAAATGGCGCACCCACCATCCGACCCTACCTTCGCCGCGGCCACCCCCGTGTTGCTCAGCACCCAGCCCAACACGGTGCAATGGCCCACCGTGCTTCCCCCGCACAAGCTGTTGATGTTCCGCACGCAACGCGGAGACCGCGGCGGGGTTTGGTCTGCGTGGCGCCTCTGTGCGCCGCGCGGGAGGTCGCTGTTCGGCTCGCGCCTGCGTTTAAGCGTGAGCGTCCCCGCGACGCACGTGGATGGGCGTTTGGAGGTGCGGGCGTTCGTGCTGAACGGGCGGACGGAGGGTCCCTGGGTGCCTGGGGATAGGGACTTGGCGGACGAGGACGAGGATGCGTACGCGGAAACGACGACAACGGGCGTGACCCCGCAACCCGCGGGGCCGGTCATGGTCTTCATCCTTCTGAACAACCCGATCGTGGTGGAAGAGGCTTTGATGTTTCTGGACGAAACGTCAAACGCCGGCGGGACGAACCCTAAACGATCGCGGCCGCGTGATGGGCGACGGTCCAAAAACACCGCGCGAGGCGGACCCACCCTGAGCTTCTTTCCCAGTTTTTTTAGAAGCAGAAGCTTGGAAACGGACGAGGGAACGAGCTCGCCATCGCCGAGCACGAGTGGACGCGTTGGTGACGATGGAAACGGCCGGGAAGATCACGAACGCGAAACGCGACAGCGAGCACGCTCCACTTTGGATCGTTCGCGAAACCAAACGGAGACGCCGTCGGATCAATCCAATCACCCGAACCAAACGTTCGAGGAAACCAAGTACGACGAAACCTTGCGTGATTCCGAGCTCAACGAAACCCTGACCAGAATGGCTTCCCTGATGTTTGACGACCGCATCGACGCGGTAACGCTTCGCACGGGGTGCGAAGACGCGGCCCGGGCGGGGCTGCTTCACTTGCTGCGGCTTTTCGGAAACAAAGCGATTCAAACCGTGGCCAGCGCGGCGGCCGCGCAAAGCCAATACGCGGCCGTGGACGGGGCAAACGGTGTTAACAACCCCGCCGTGACCCTGTTGGAAAACGCGGCTCCCCCGAGAACCATGAACAACGTCGCCGCGTGCGGGTGCGCGGAGACGCTCCGGACGCTGGTGCGTTTGATCGGCATGGCGGAGGATTGCGCGTTCGGTTCCGGGGACTTGCTGTTTGGCAACCCCGAGGTTTCGTGCGACAGCGAAACCCCGCACTGGTTACCACTGCACACCGCGGCCGTGACCAGCGCAAAAATCGCAGGGTGGGACAGCGTCGCCGCGGTGGAGTTCGTGTGCATGATGATTGGGTGTTGTTCAAACCCGATGACGTGGATGGGGGGTGTGCGGTCTCGACGGCGGCGGCGAGGTCTCGGCATTTCCGACGGCCCACGGTCGGAAACCAGCGAGCGGTCGCACATCTCGAGCACCAGCGGAGGGCCCGGCTGGTTCAAGGAACGTGACGGCCACGAAGTCTCCGGTACGCGGCGCGTGTCGGGCGGTACGAGGCCTTCCGAACGCGACCGGCAAATAAGGGTTCCAAGAAGCCCCAACGAGACGAACAAAAAAGCGTCATCGCCCGACGAAGGTAAAGAACTTTCCCGCCCAACACATTCCGCCTCCCTGATTACTGCACTGTTGACTGTATGGAGTACAGTATACCCTTCCCAATCCCTCATACACATGGCCCGACCGACTGACCCTTTCTTGTTACTCGCGCCAGTCGGGTTTCCAAACGAGTACGCGCCGAACTCGGTGTACCTCGGGGTGAGGGATTTCTACGAAGCCGCGGTGACCGTCGCGGTGGTACACGCGGGGAACCACGCGCTGGATGCGTCGACGCGCGCGACCGCGGTTTTGGTGGCGCAGAGTGTGTTGGACGGGCCGGCCGGCGTGAACGGCGGCGCCGAGTACCTCACCGCGCTCGGCGCGCTCGTCCGGCCGACGCTGCGCCTTGACGACGTCATCGAACAGTGCATGTCGTCGTCCCTGAGCGACAGCCGTTTGAACTGGATGGCGTGTAACCTGCTTTCCGACGACAAGTGCCGCGCAACCCTGCTGGCGATATACGACGACGGCGCGCACGCCGCGGTGTGGCGGGCGTTCCCGCAGCAAACCACGGTACGGTAAGTATTTCCCATTTACCACATTCCTCCGACTGATTGCCCATACACGACTGACATTTATTTTATTTCAATCAGGGCGCTGATGCACGCGCTCGGGTGGCTCGACGAAACGTCCGCCCCGCGTTTAGATCCCGACGCCGACGCGGGCGCATTTGGCCAACCGGGTGGGGCGCGCGACGCAAGGGGCGGAAGCGACGGGGGGTCGTTTTTCGGAAGCGACACCGCGGGTCCACCGGGTGGACGGTCAACCGGGGTGGAGCGCCGCGATTTGCAACGCAAGGGAAGCGCCGGGCGACGCATAAGTCACCGATCCATCGACGAAGTTTTAAGCGAGGGCGCGGGCGACGTTTTCGACCGAGGCGCGGGGGGCGGCGCTTTGCGCGGCGGGAGGTTTGGCCGTGCGTTCGTGGAACGGGTGAAACGCTGGTGCGACACCACCGCGCGCCCGATTTTCCAGCAAACCCCGTGGAACACCCAGCGGTTCGGGTTGATGACGTTTAAAGACAAAACCGTGGAAACCGAGTGGATGGAGGAGCGCGAAGTGGTGCACCAGGTACGGCTTTTGTTTGTTTTTTTGCGCCCGACTGTCAGTACGTGACGCGTCTGACACGCGTTTCGTACCTTCCGGGTTCGAACGGAGGACATACCCAACACACAAGACGGAGTACTAACCACCCACCCAACATTCTTTCCCCACTAAATACTCACACCCTCTCCAGGCGTCGCACCGCAAAACCGCGTTTT
>Ga0209711_10003911_pt1 | contig 12290 bp, 10 predicted proteins | sample ArcticOcean_MG_C_7_FD_187441 | JGI IMG/M metagenome (GOLD analysis project Ga0209711, IMG submission 187441) | Marine microbial communities from western Arctic Ocean - ArcticOcean_MG_CB11_88 (SPAdes) (version 2) | ecosystem: Environmental > Aquatic > Marine > Oceanic | place: Arctic Ocean... | reverse complement strand
ATTTGGGTATAGTATTACCGTGGTGCCTGCGGAGACCCACAGCCCCGTCGTACATTTCCCTGACGGAGACAGTGGTGGCCCAAATTCCGACGCCGGAGACCCACGCGATCCGCCCGTAGCCCACCGGGATCCCACCGGAGAGCCCAGCACTTCGACACCCGCCGGAGCCCCCTTGATTGCCCCCTTCCAGTAATCACGATTGGTTTCACCAATCGTGATTGTGGCGTTCGTGGCGGACGGCGTAACGTCGCGTCGGGTCCGTCGGGTCCGTCGGGTCCGGGTCGGGTCCAGGTCCTGGCGGTCGGAGCCCCCGGCCCCAGACCACGCAGACTCCCCGGTCGGCCCCCAAAGCCCACGAAGGCAGAACCAACAGCCCCGCCGTCAGCGACCCACCATGAAGCAAACCACAACCTCCAAGAAGTACTCTACGCCCCCGGCGCACCAGTCCCCGATCGTCATTGCGGGCGGCGGCAAGTTCGCGCACGCCGTCCACCCCGACCAGATCTCCTACCCGGCGCTCTCCGATGGCGAGGCCGTCCACCACGCCGACGCCTGCATCGTCGTCCGCACCAGCGACGCGGAGAGCACGGAAGGCGAGGAGTTTGTGCTGCAGGGCGACGCCGAGAACGTGGTGCAGTACCCGACCCTCAGCCTGGACTTCCTCTCCAAGTGCACCGAAAACCTGGCCGCCGGCCAGGCCGGCCAGGTCTCCCACAGGGAGTACATGGCCAACGAGGTCGTCGAGAAAATCGTGAAGACGCGCGGCCACGACTTCCTCGTGCGGTACGCCTTCCTGGACGGCAAGTGCTTCGACCGCCGCACCCGCGAGGAGCTTTCGGAGGCACGCTCCGAGTTCAAGCACCTCAAGATTGGCCTCCTCTTCAAAACGAAGCTTGACAAGACGCGCGGCTTTGACGGTCTCGACAGCCACGGCCGCGCCTACCTGCCGGACACCGAGGACCCCGTCGAGGGCCTCGAGGCCTCGTTCGTCTTCATGATACGCCCGGGAGTGGACGAGTCGCACGACCCCTCCTTCGACGAGGAGCAGATGCATACGAGCAGCATCCTGCCGGCCCTTTTGGCCAGCTGGCCCTACATGCTCCACCAGCTCACCCGGCCGGATGTCGCGGTGCTCGAAAAGACGGTCGACGGCACCTCGGTCGACTGGGCCTTCTTTAAGCCGTACACAGGCGAGGGCTTCGCAAACATCGACGTCGCGGCCGCTCTGATCGACTCCCGCGACGCACACGCAAATTCCGAGCACCCGGAGACCGACTGGATGTTCTACCCGGCGTTCCGCGAGGTCCCGGTGCAGGACGGCGACACGCTCACCAAGACAATGGCGATGATGGCGCCTACCAAGGGAACCAGGTACGACATGGCCTTTCGCGGCCCTCCGGAGGCGAGCACCGACGCCCAGATCGTCGACCGCATCATGAAGTGCATCCGCACGACGGGAAAGACCTTCGCCTCGACCAAGCCGGACGACAAGCTCGTCAAGGCGCACAAAATGGCAATCTACCGGGACCTCGAGAGCAAGGTCACGACCGCCCAGCAGAGCGCGGCCGAGTGGCGCGAGAAGTTCGAGCAGGAGCGCGACAACCTGCGCGACAAGACCGAGGAGATGGAGGCGATCGAGCGCACCACCAAGAGGGCCAAGCGCGGCGAGGTGGTGATCGTCGAGGACGGCTGCTTCTTGGTGGCCGCGCCGGGGAGCGAAGTCTTTCTCACCCAGCAGGGCGCGGACAAGCTCCCATTGCCGCTCGCCCTCCCGGCGGGCCGCCCGGCCCAAATCGTCATCCCGGGGCTGCCGGCCACGATGCCGCAGTTCTGACCCGTTTTGAGCACACCAGCACGCGCACACCAATGCAACTCTAGGTTGGATTTCCGAGAGTGGTGTCCGGGTCGTAGAGAAGCATGTCCGTGCGCGGTCTGAGAGTCGTCCATGAACTTTTCGGTCAAGAGAGGACACAAGTTGGGTTTCCTCTGAACTCCCTCCCGTCCGCCCCCAACGTCCGCGTGCCGGTGGGGCCCGCGGCGAGCATACCGCTGCCGACTGCCATTCGCACCTCCACGGCGCGACCCAAGCCGACCAACGCGGCGATCCCGGTGGCGCGGAAGACGAACGAACAGGTGCTGGCAGGGGAGGCCGTCCTGGTGGCCAGCGACCGCGAGAGGATGGCGACGGTGGCGACGGTGGGCGCGGTCAACGCCAAGATTGCGGACATGGTCTTCCCGACCACCGGCTTTACGGAGTCCTTCGCGGGCAGGACGGCGGACGGAAAGCAGACGCGCGTTTTCATCAAGGCCGAAATACCCGGCGAGGTCGCAAGGTGGCGGCCGGACGGCGTGGTCATCAGTGGCGAGCTCACGGCAGAAGAGCTCTCTGGAGACTTTCGCGACCAGAGCGACCGTCTCGTGAACGTCTGCGTCCAGGGCCCCACGCCGCTCCTGCGCGCGGTTCGCGAGAAGGTGGGGACGCGGATTTACGTGCTGCTTGTCCGCGAGAGCCACATCCACTTCGTCCCCGCCGACTCGCCCGGAAGCCGCACGGACGTGAGCGCCAACTTTGGGGCTCTTGTAGGCTGGCTGAGCGGAAAGCCGCGGGAGGCGACCGACGTGGTCTGCAAGGGACTACAAAAGCTCGTGTCGCCGGGACTAGGCCACGAGTCATTTCTCGATGTCGTTCTCGGATATGACAGCAATGTCGACTTGCTGGGGTCCGCATGGTACACGACCGGCGGCTGGTGGCGGGCGGAGGCGGCCGGATGGAGCTACCGATTCGAGGTGGCCACGCGCAAGGAGCTCATGCAGAACGGCCCCTCCGACGCGATCCACAGCGACGTCTGCCGCGTCGTGCGCGCCTGGCCGCTCGGACGGGTCGCCGACAACAACCCGAGGCTGCGCGGGGAGGCAGCGACGACGCTGGTTGTCGGGGTGGGGCCGGCGGCCGTGGAGCACGTAGGGTTTGAGCGGTTTGTGGGTGATCCAGGTAAGGGGGTGCGTGTGAAAGTGAGCGCAAAGACGGTCCTGAACCAGATACTGTGAGCGCATGTTCAAAAGTTAAAAAATGCTGCCCTCCCTCTCAGAACTCACAATCGGAGTACGGACTGCCGGGGGCGACAAACGCGTCCGCGCAGAGGCAGAGGCAGCCAAGAAACGCGCCCGCGACGAGCCGCGCTTCTTCGAGAATCTCATTCTCCGCCCGGCGGACGTCTACCCGTCTCCCTCCTTTGAACTCAGCTCCGCGATCGTGATGAAAAAGGCGGGCGAGGCGGATGTGAGGGTTGACTTCACCGTCAACTACCAAGAGAAGAAGCCAATGTGGGTGCGCGTGAAGAATGACAACGACAAGGACACGAGCGGGAACTGCTTCGACCTCAAGTTCCAGGAAGGCTCCACAAAAGTGGCCTACCTAAGCTCGCTGCTTCGCGAGCGGGACCCGTCCGGCTGCAAGATCTGGAGAGTGAACACGAGGAGCATGCAGAGCCTCGGACGCACGCTCGTCGAAACCACGACCATCATGATGTCCCACCTGAACAGGGGCCAACAAGCAGAGCTGAGCTTGATCGACGCTTCGGTGTTCACCGCCAGAAAAGCGCCGCTCGTCAAATGGGGCATGCAGGAGTATCTGTCCGTCAAGCGAGGCTACAGCTTCTACGAGGCGCTTGGCTACGGCGACGTCGACCACCATTTGGCGAAGACCGACAAGAAGAAGATGAACGAGTGCCTGCGCCGCAACAACCTCCTCTTTGGGACGCCGATCGGCGAGCTCCGAAACACGCTCCAGAGGGAGTACCCAGGAGACCTGCGTGTTCAGGACGCCGTGAGGAATGTGGAGGAGGCGATGACCGACGAGCAGAAGAAAAAGTGGGGGGGGCTGTCCCTTCGCGGCCTCTTAGAACAGATGGAAGAGGTTGCGAAGAAATACGACCCGAGGGAGAACGCGGCGGGCATGCAAAGGGCCTGGGTGCTCCAGAACCTGAAGGATACTTGGCTCTCGCTGATGACAACGGCGGGCGCTGCGGATGCGCTCGAGATCGTTACCTTCCTAAACAGCCTCAACGTCGACATTGGCATGTCGTACAGGTCAAACATGTTTCGAAAGACGCTTTACCCTGATCCTTCCGGCGGCCACACGCACATCCGGATCAACAGCGATGGCACCGCCTACGAGGAGGTGAGCGTCGGTGAGGGTGACTTCCGTCTCGTGGGGATGGAAAGCAACCCGAAAGAGGTTGCGTGGGCCGTGAAAGAAAATTTTTTCCCTGGGGCCCTTCTCTGGCTGCCGGAATGGATTCTGCAGCGTTAAGATTGGATTACGAAAAGTATGACACACAAAATAGACCCCGAAAGCAATGCGCCGCACCTCGGCGAAGAGCGGAAGTGCAGTGCTGCTCCGGCGATCCGCCGCCGCCGCGAAGCTGGGAAACAGCATCCTCGGCGCGCCCAACAGGATCGTGACCACAGCCATACAAGCCTTCTTCGGTCTCTCAGCGTTTGGACTCCAGGCGGCGATCTTGGTCGCACTCCTGTTGCTGCTTTTCGTCGTGCACAGCCTTTTTGTGTGGGACGAAAGGTCGCCGGAGCAGGCGTTCGATCGCTCGGCGCAGCTCGTGGAGGCCGTGGAGCTGGGGTACGACACGTCAACAATTCTACTCAACGCCGTCACCGACGTCTTCAACGTGGTGATTCCCGGCTACAACGCTGCTGTTTTTTACGCAGTAGAGCCCAGCGTCTTCTTGCTCTTGGAGGCGTTTTCAATCGTCTTCGAAGGGCACGAGTACGAGGGCGTCTTGGAACAGAGCTCCTTCGAGTACCGCGGATTGGACTGTCTGTCCACGCCGGAGTCAGCCAGGTTCTGCGGCAGGTACCAGGCGTATGAGAACTTGTTGATCCAGAACGAGCAGGGTTTCATGAACGAAAGCCAGGTTTTCCTCGGTCTTTCAACTGCCCGCCGCCTCTCCGAACTGAATGGCGCGTTCACCGTCCCCGTCTTCGACCTTTCCATCGTCACCGATGTCCTCACCAGCGTCCTCACCCTCGGCATCACCTCCCTCGCGCCCCTCGCCGACATCATCGCGTCTGTGCTTGACGACGTCATCGAGACGAGCGCAAAGACCGTCTTCGATTCACTCTGGTTCTTGGCGGAGAATCTCGTGATGACGCTGAAAATGCTCGTGAAGTCTGGCCTGCTGACCTTCCTCGTGACCGTTGGCGTTGACTTCGCAATCATCTATTACGTGAGTTCTCCCCTCCGGACCCCCCCCTGCGTTGCTTCTGACCGCGGCTGTTCGCGCGGTAGGTTTTCTACGCACTCCCGATGTTTTTGGCTTTGATTGACTTTATAAATTGTGTACTTCAGCTGATCCTTCCTGCTACATGGGATGAGCAACTTCGGTGTGCGGAGACGACCTGCTTTCAAGGCCCCGACGCTGCCTCCGACCTGCTGATCTTCACGAGCTACTCGACGTTCACCCGCCTCGCCTCCGACGCGCTCGAAGCGATGACCAATGGCGCCACCGCGCAGACCTTCGGGTCTGGCGCCGAGACAGGAGCGCTCGGCGGCTTCCTCGGAGGCGGCGTAGTGGGCATCGCGAGTGTTCTGCGCGAGATCGCAGGCGCCTTCGACGTTCCGGCGTCGGCTGAAAACTGCGCGGCGTGCTTCAAGTGCCGGTTCCCCGAGATGAGGGCAATCTGGCTCATCGTCGCCTCTGTCTTCTCGATTGGCAGCCCGAGTTCGTACAGACGCTTTTCTGGAAACGTGACCGAGCACTGCGGCGACAACTCGAGCTTCTACCAGACGGTCTGCGGGCCCCGCGGAGTGGAGCTCAACTTTGTCACCTGGAAGAGCGCGTTCCGGACCGGATGGGACCCCTACGACCCGGGACTGATCGAGGAGTACGCGGGCCTTTTTGCGAAGCGGGCGGACGAGCTCGGAGGGGCCTCCAGCTACGCCGGCGGGCTGCTGCAGCTCGCGGCCGACTCCTGGTTCCTGAGAGACATCACCACTGGAGAAGAGGAGGCAGCTCCGTTTGTCTATCACGCCTGCAAGCTGATGCGGGGCTCCGACGGAGGTGAGGACACAGACATCGGGCCTGGCTTTTCGAACTACCCGCAAGGCTCCCTGTCTCACGTCTCTGGCGGCTTCCTCTACTCCCTCTGCAAGCGCTTCCGGCACACGACCGTCGGCTTCGGCAGGGACATCCACGACGTGCTTCACGAGGCTCTGGCGTGTGTGGGGGACCCAGTGGGGTGAGTCTGCGTTTCCCAACGCCGGTCCACCCAGTCCCTGACGCGCGCTCCCCCGCCGACAGGTGCAAAAAGGACAGTGCGTCCGCTCGGAGATTCGAACCCCACCGCCCCCGCGTAGCTGACTCTGCTCTGTTCGCGCAGTGGAGCGCTGCATCGGAGTCTGCGGCGTGACCGACTCGTCCAACCTGCTTCACGACTTTGCCACTGTGGTGGCCCTCGCAGAGCTGTCCGACGAGGTGCTCGGGGAGGGCGGGGCGGAAGCGGCACACGCCAACTGCAGCAAAAAGACGGCGACCGTCCTGGTCGACTTTTTTGAGGGCGGGGACAGCTTCAGGACCTTCGCGGGCAGGCTGCGCGTCCGGAGCGGGATGACCGCCATCGTGCGCCCGCCCGTCGAACCGTTCTCTCTTCTCCCCTCACGACCCTTTCCGTTCGCAGGACACGGAGTGGTGCCAGAATTCGCCGATCAGCTGCGGGACCGTCCAGCGCGTTCTCGAGAGGACCCCGGGGCTCGTATGGGCCAACGGCCAGTTCCGCCACGCCTTCGACCTCGAGAGTCCCCACCCCCCGCCGCCGCCGAGGCCCCCGCCGGTGAGTCAGCAAGGTAGGCTCAGCATCGCGTAGTGTTCACTCGTTCCTTGTGTTTTTGCAGGGTTTCAACTACGGACCCGCACCGCCGCCGCCCCCGAACCCGCCCCCGCCGCCCCCGCCGTACCACCAATTGGCGGAGCCATGCATTCCGCTCCCAAGCTTGCAAACGGCCGGCCCCGGCGTCGCCCGCGAGAGGGTCAACGCGGCGCCGCACGAAGAGCGGTCCGCCTGCCTCATGGTGAAGCGAATCTTGGGTGCGCCCGCAGAGCCCCACTCGGAGGCCTCGCAACCCGACGCGCGCCGTCGCCCGCGCAGATGTCCGCCGAAAGGCGTCTTCTTGTTTCTCCGCCCTCGCCTCCCCCAACCCGCCCCCGCCTCCGGGCGCCGAGGTCTTCTCGAGAGAGGACGAGCTGGCCCAGTGGCGCGCCCGCGTGGCGAGAGGCGAGAACGCGCCCTACCCACAGCCCGTCGCGACCGACCCGGAGGCCTACCAGGAGCGCGCCACAAACGCCATCGTGGAGGTGGAGGAATTGGTCCGCGAGCTGGGCGAAACGCAGCCGATGCTGCGGGGCATCCTGGACGGCGCGGTGGAGGAGCTCCAGCTGGCCATCCAAGACAGCAAAACGGACGCGCAGGGCCGCCGCCTCCTGCAGCGAGAGACGGACTACCACACGCACCTCAAGGACGCCCTCTCCCAGCACCCTGTGCAGGCGACGGTGGGCATCAGCGGCATCCCCGGCCTCACGGTCCTCTCCTGCGAGGCGCTCTGCGACGCCGTCTCCCGCGACCGCAACGCCACCAACCTGCAGCGGTGCGAGGCCTACGCGTTCCGGCGCGACCACCCCGACCTCGCGACCGACCTGACGGGCCACTGCTGGCTGCTCACCTCGGCCGGGACCTGCAAGCCGATCGACTTCGCGGCGCAGCTGTACGTCCGGAACGTCGATTCGGAGAGCATCTGCGACGCGACGAGGCCGGGCAAGGACAACGAGGTCTGCCTGGGCCTTCCCGCGACGAGCAGGGAGACGCTCGTGATGACCCACGGCGACGCGGCCGCCGTCGCGGCGCAGCTTCCGGCGCAGTCGGCGCCGGGGGCTGGCGGGCTGCCGATCCCGAGATCGACCCTGGAAGCGATGTGCGTCGCCCCTCTGCGCGCTCCCACACGGCGGTGCTCACCACGTGCTCCGCGCGTTCGCAGGCTGTTCATCGCCTACGCGCGACAAGCAGGTGCGTTCTCCCTGTTTCCCGCTCCTCCTTTCCGCCCACGTCGACGCGTGTGTCGCAGGTATTGAAGCCTTTTGGTCTGGCACCCCCGACACCTCCGCCGGGCCGGTCACGCTGCCCTGGATCACCGACGGCGGCAAGCAGCTGGTCTTCAACCAGGGCGAGACGCGGTGCATCCTCGTGGGTGCGGGGTTCGGGAAGGCAGAGCGCATGTACGCCATGCTTCGTCCCTGCAACTCGAAGCAGGCGAGCGGCATCGTGACCGTCGCCGCGTCTGCCGCGCCGCCCCCGCCGCCCGGCTCCACCGCGCGAGGCTACTTTGACCCGGCCGTCGCGCCCCCGCCGCCGCCCGACATCGAAACCGCCGCTTGGGACGTGTGGAAGAAGCGGGAGGTGCTGCCCCGCACGGAGGCGCTCTGCACCGGCGGCCTCGAAGGACGCCGCCACGAGTCGCTCTGTCTGGAGATGGCGCAGTCGCTCGGTAGCTGGCAGCCGGTGGCGGGCATTGGCCTCCGCGCGCCGCTCTGCCGCTCCCACAACTGCTGGAAGCGCTGCGAGGCGGACCACGTCGGGGCCGACACCGACTCGTTCCACACCTGCAAGTCGCTCGGCTGCGCCTCGTCGCCGTGCATGGACTTTCTGCTGGAGACCTGTCCTCAGGTGGTGCACAGCAAGATCCAGGGCATCTACGACGCTGCCTGCACGATCACGCCGCCCAGCCCGCCGATGCCGCCGCACTCTCCTCCCTCCCCGCCCAGCCCGCCAGGAAGCCCGCCGCCAAAGCCGCCGCCTCCGTTCATCGGCGGCTCGACCCGCGAGAGTGCCTTCGAGCTGGACTGGGAGGCCGACTGCGAGCTTGTGAGCTTCCAGCAGTGCCGCATGAAGGTGCAGCAGTTTTCGCAGGCCAACCCGGGCCACATCGACGCGCTCCGGGCCACTGTGGCGCCGTGCGAGGGCGGCGAGTCGGACCAGACCTGCTTCCAGGGATGCCAGTTTGGGGGGAGGGTGCGCCGCTTTCCCGCCCCCGCCCCGCCTCTCAACCTGCCGACACCTTAGACACACACCCTCCCCTGAGCACGCCCTCTCCGTACAAACACTCGAACACCGCCACTTGCAGTTTCGAACCAACCGCCCCTGCGCCTGCTGGGTCGGGCGGGTGTTCCACGCGGGGCGGGGTTCAGCACCCCCCCGCCAGACGGGGCGAGGGGGGTTCTCGGGCGGGTGTTTTGTCGGGACGTCGGTCCCTCTGCAAGAGCTGCAGACCCCGCCGGACGCCTGCAGACTCCCCCATTCACATTCACACCGCGCGAGGGCGGAGGCGGACTTTGCCCCCCACCCGCCGGAGCCGCCTACCCTACCACCGCCGCCACGAAGACCGAGTCCTCCGCATTCTCAGTCAGACTCGCTCTCGTCGTCGCTCTCGTCGTCCTCCTCGTCGTACGCCTCCTGCCGGATCTTCACGCGCTTGTAGAAGGCCTGCCGCTCCTCCTCGGTCGGGACCTCACCGTGCCACGACGCCGGGAAGCAGTCCGCGCCCACGTACGCCATCTGGTCGTCCAGAAGCTTGATTCCCTTGCCTCTGTTCTCGAACCTCGAGATGCCGCGCACGTTCCTCGGGTTCCAGCAGCGCAGGATGTCGTTCGGGTCGTCGAAGTTGTACGCCTCCTGCGGGATGCGGTGGTCGATGTCCCAGACTCCGGTCTGGCCGTAGTTGGCCATGGTGAAGCCGGAGCCGGGAGGGACGGAGGCGAGGACGTGGCTGTGGAACGCGTCCGACACCCAGCCGGTCCTCGTCAGGAAGGTCGGGCTGTTCTCAATGATGCCGGTGAAAACATGGTGGGCCAGGAGGTGCGTGTTCTTCATCAGCCTCCACGCCGGGTCGGTCGCGCGGCGCTCCGACTCCTTGGCCGTCCTGCGACGAATGGCCTCCTTGAAAGCGTCGCCGTCCAAGTACCGCTTCGTCGCCGCCTTGAAAGCGTCGCCGTCCTTGTACCGCTTCGTCGCCGCCTTGAAAGCGTCGCCGTCCTTGTACCGCTTCGTCGCCGCCTTGAAAGCGTCGCCGTCCTTGTACCGCTTTGTCGCCGCCTTGCCATTGTCGCCGTCCTTGTACGCCTTCGTCGTCGCCTTGAACTTTTCGGTCTCCTTGTGCTTCTTCTTGATCGCAGCAACAATCGGCCTGCACGGCTTGCAGATCTTGTACGGCACACCCTTGGGGTTGTTGGCGAACTCGGAGAGTGGCTTCAACCCGCAGCGGTTGCACTTCAACTTCTCCTCGCAAGCGGCCTCCGTGGCAGCCGCGGAAGCGGCCTCGGAAGCGGCCTCGGAAGCGGCATCTGAGGGAGACTCCGGAGCAGCCGCAGCCGACATTTCTGCTCAAAAGGGGCCAGACGGTCGACCGGCCGAGTTGTACCCGCACCATCAACGAAACAGCCGCCGGATCTCGAGCGCCCTCGGGACGAAACTGCGCCTCCGACCGCCTCCGACCACCGCATCCGACCGACCCCACTCCCAAACACCCGCCTCGGTGGGCCTCGGTGGAGGGGGCTCCGGCTGAAGCCCCAGGAGGCCGCAGCCCCACCGGAGAGCGCAACCACAGCGTTCAACCCAGGAACCCACGCTGTGGGACAGAACTCACACCCGCCCCTGCCCTCGCAGACTGGGGGAATTTTTCGCTTCTTCCTGGATGACATCCCTGAGCGGCTGAAGCTGTACAACACGAAGCGGTGCAAGCACGCGGAGATGGGCTTCTGCCTCTGCGGCAACGCAGGTGCGTTCTCCGGCGTAGACCTCGCAGTGGAAACTCTGACCCGCGCGCGCGTGCCCGCAGCGCCTCCGCCTCCCTTCATGATCCCCCCTCCGCCTCCGACCACCTACTCCGAGGACTGGACGCCCGCCGGGCTGGAGCCGAGCACATCCGCCTTCAGAGGCCGCGTCGCCGCCTTCTACAAGCGCGCGGTTCTTGGCCGCATGATCAACCCCAGCCTCCGCGCCTCCGCGCACTCGGTCGCCTGCCCCAACGACGACTGCGCGGACAAGTGCATGCGCTCCTGCGCGGGCTACCACCTGAACGACCTGAGGGCGGTGAGCGTCACAGGAGAGACGTGGGTCAAGGAGCGGCCGCCGCCGCCGAGCTCGCCTCCTCCGCGTCCGCCGCCGCCGATGCCCCCGTTCGCACCCTTTTCCTCCTGTCAGGACACCTGCACCCTCGGCCCGCTCTTCGACTACGAGGAGGCCGAGTGCCGGGACGGCGGCAAGGTGAGCAAAGTAAAGTTAGACGATGTAGTACCGCCCTCCAGGTTCCCAATCCTCTGCAACGACTTCCTTCCACACTTCACCTGGCAAGTCTGGTTGGTCGGAATACTCAAAGCAGTACCTGATGTCTGAGTTGCCCTTGGCCGTCTTCATCCTATCGTTTGGGTTTGCGGCGTGTACAATGTGTTTGATCGAGCATCCAGTTGCAGCCGATGCCACTGAAGTCGTTTCAAACAGTTGCCATGCTTCCTCTCCTACCCGTCTGCCCCAGACTGGTCGTACACCGACATCATCTTTCTTCGATTCGTTCAAGCGTTGTTCCTTCTTGGTGGCCCATCTGAGGTTTTCCAATGAGTTGTTTGACGGATTGCGATCGATGTGATCAGCAGTATGTTGCAAAGACGGCCTCGGGAATCCAAAGACTTCAAGGACGATGTGTGCAAACGACGCGATGACTCTCGTCTCGTGCTGTGCAACCTGTCGAGGCTTTTGGTTCTGGTTTTGCTCTACTGGGCTTGCCCATCTCAGATTGGAAGCGTTGTTGTTGCTCGGATTCCGGTCAATGTGATCTACGGTGTCTTTTGGTTCCCTTTCTTGGAGACCAGGATCGTTGAAAAGAACGTGAACGGCACGGTGGACCAAGATGTTCAGCTTCCTCGGGCGAACTCGACAGTAGCCGGTCTTCATGATTGTTGGCCAGTACTTTCGACCGTCAGAGTCTTTGACTCTTCCAAGCTGGGAGACTGAGAGTTTTCTGTTTGTTCGCATGGAATCCCAGTGCTGAGTTTTTCCGCCCCCAATCCTTGTGCTGACCAACCGGCTGCCTGTTCGCAGGGGTCCTTCTTCCCGTCTCTCTGTTCGTACAGCACGCAGGTGCGCGCTCCCGCCCCGCCGCGCGCGCCCCTGCCTGCCGCCTCACCCGTTCCCCGCCTACGGCAGTGCATGAATTGCGGAATCCGCGACCCCTC
>Ga0209711_10003908_pt1 | contig 12293 bp, 9 predicted proteins | sample ArcticOcean_MG_C_7_FD_187441 | JGI IMG/M metagenome (GOLD analysis project Ga0209711, IMG submission 187441) | Marine microbial communities from western Arctic Ocean - ArcticOcean_MG_CB11_88 (SPAdes) (version 2) | ecosystem: Environmental > Aquatic > Marine > Oceanic | place: Arctic Ocean... | reverse complement strand
TTTCTTTTTTTCTAACGTAGCTGTAATAATTAATCCAAATCAAATTAATTGCTTAAATGTTAGCGGTTATAAAAAATTAAATGGATCACAAGTATCAAGTGATGATATATCTTATATTTTAAACGACATAAAAAAAATTATCCTAGAAAGTGAAAACAATGATTATTTAGTTCATCTTTTCAACTCAAATTTCTCACTAGACAGCGATAACTTAGAAAATTTACCTATCGGTTTATTTGGTGACTTTTACAATCAGAACATGACTTTTTTTTTAGTAAACAAAAATATTATTAAAAATATAAAATCAGTGTTTAGTAATTGTGGGTTAAATATTGAAAAAATAATTTTAAAATCTTTTGCTGAGGGAATTTATCTTCTTTCAAATAATCAGTTAGATAAAAACTTTACAATCTTTAGACTAGAAAAAAATAGAATTAATGTTTCCTTGTTTAAAAATAAATCATATATCTTTGCTGAAAATTTTAATTTTGGATATAATTTAATTATCAAAGACTTATCTAAATTATGTTCTCTTAAAATTGAAGAAGTAGAGAATTTTATGAAGGAAATCGATTTAAAAAATATTATAGAAAATAATTTTGAAGCCAGTTTAGAAAAAAAATATTTTTATGTTTCACCATATAGAAAAATTAAATATCAATTAATTTTAGACATAATTACCGCTCGTATAGAAGAGTTATTTGACGTTTGTTGTAAAAAAAATATTAATACCAAAGATTTAATGAGCAGTGATAAATTTTATATTTACGTTGATTCCTCTAAATATTTCAGAATTATTCAATATGTTATATTAAATAGTAAACTTACAAATTTAGAATGTATCTTTGACAATAACCAGGAAAAAGCTTTCTTATCAGGAGTTAACGGAGCTTGTGAACTTATTGGCAAAGGCTGGGAAAAGGAAGCAATTCCAATAACATATAAAAAAACATCTCTAATTGCTGATTTTTTTTCAAGGTTGTTTAGTTAATTTTTAAGTATTTTTTTGAAACATTAGTTGTTTTAGGCATATCAATATTTTTTTGTATAAGTGGTTTATGTTAGATTTATTTCAAAAAACAATTTCAAAAAAAACAGAATTTAAAGGTATAGGTCTACATAATGGACTAGAAAGTGTAGTAAAAATATTACCTGCTGATGAAAATTATGGAATAGTCTTTAAAAGAACTGATCTTAAAAAAAACAACATAGTAAAAGCAAATTTTAAAAATGTCTCTTCTGCCAAGCTTTGTACAACAATTCAAAATAATTTTAATGTGAACATATCAACAGTTGAACATTTGTTGGCGGCACTTTATATAACAGGAATTGATAACGCACTGATAGAAATAAGCAGTTCCGAAGTTCCGATTATGGATGGGTCCTCTAAAGAGTTTGTTGAAACTATTTTAAAAGTTGGAATTAAGGAACAAAAATCTAAAAGAAAATACTTAAAAATTTTAAAAAAATTTCAACTTAAAGAGAGTGAAAAATCAATCTCTATAGAACCAAATGAAAAAAGCTTAAATGTTGATTTTCAATTAGTCTATTCTAACAAAGTAATTAACAAACAAAGGAATAAAATTAATTTTTCTGATAAAGATTTATCTAACGTATACACGTCAAGAACATTCTGTTTATTTGAAGATGTGGAAAAAATAAAAAAAATTGGTTTAGCTAAAGGTGGTTCTTTAGATAATGCAATAGTTGTAAAAAATAATGAAATTTTGAATTCCACAGGACTTAGAAACAGTAAAGAATTTGTAAATCATAAAATTTTAGATTTAGCCGGAGACTTCTTATTATCAGGTTATAGAATTTTAGGTAACGTAACTTGTATTCAAGGCGGTCATAGCTTAAGTAATCTATTTTTAAGAAGTTTATTAAAAGATAGATCAAACTTCTCCACGTTTGAACTAAAAGAACCTAAAACCCCACAATCTTATTTTGAAGCATCAGCAACTAAGTTGGTGGTTAACGCTTAAGACCTTTAAAAATTTACCTAGTTAATTTAATTTGATATGAGTAAAGTAATGTATCAAAAAATAGCATATTCATTTTTAATAATTATTCTAATTCTATCATGTTCTAAAAAAAAAGAACTGGAATTAAATATACCTGTTAGTGCAGAAAAATCTTTTGAAATTTACAAAGAAGCTGTAGCGAGTCTGAATAGAGGAGATTATTTTTATGCTTCTAAAAAATTTTCAGAAGCAGAAGCAATCTTGCCTCAAATTGAATTTTCAGCAAAAGCTTCGTTAATGTCTAGTTATTGCCTTTATATAATAAATTTTTATCCAGAAGCGACTGCGAATTTGGAGCGATTTATAAACCAATATCCTGCGGACAAAAATATAGCTTATGCTCACTATTTAATTGCGATTAGCTTGTATGAACAAATATTAGATGAAAAAAAAAATATTGAACCACTCTTACAATCAAAAGAAAAAATACAATATTTTTTACAAAATTTTCCAGATACAGAGTATGCATTAGACTTAAAATTTAAATTAGATTTAGTAAACACCCAACTTGCAGCAAAAGAAATGTATGTCGCAAAATATTATATAACCACACAAAAATGGATACCTGCTATTAACAGATTAAAATTTATCGTTAATGATTACTCCGACACAGTTTTTATCGAAGAAGCCTTGCATCGATTAGTAGAAGTTTATTATAGAGTTGGCTTAATAGAAGAAGCAAAAGCAGCTGCAGCAATTTTAGGTTATAATTACAATTCAAGTGAATGGTATGAACGAACTTACAAAATTTTAAATAAATCTTATCGATTAATTAAAAAATCTGAAATTAAAAAAAACGACGGACTGATCAAAAGAACAATTAAAAAAATACTTAATTAAAATAAATGTCTAACAAAGAAGACGGTATAATAAAAAATTATCTCAACAAAGTTAAGTTAATAGTAAAATACGATAAATTTTACCATGCTAAAGACTCACCTAATGTTTCAGATCAAATATATGATGAATTAAAAAAAGAAATTACAGAATTGGAAAAAAAATATTTATATTTAAAAAAATATGGATCAATAAGTAATAAAATTGGATTCAAGCCCTCTTCAAAATTTAACAAAATAAAACATGCAAAACCTATGCTTTCCCTCGCAAATGCATTTAATGAAAACGACATAAATGACTTTGCAAAAAAAATTAACAACTACCTTAATAATAATAATTTAAATTTTTTTTTTTCTTTAGAACCTAAAATAGATGGTATCTCAGCATCTTTAACTTATAAAAATGGAATTTTAGTTAGAGGTTTATCAAGAGGAGATGGAGAAGTTGGCGAGGATATTCTTGAGAATCTCAAAACAATAAAGCAAATACCTCATAACATTAAAGGAAAAGACGTACCAAAAATTCTTGAAATAAGAGGCGAAGTTTATATTGGAAAAAAAAATTTTGATAAAATAAAGAATAAATTTGCCAACCCTAGAAATGCTGCCGGCGGGTCATTAAGACAAAAAAACTCTTTTGTTACTGCAAAAATTCCATTAAATTTTTTTGCCTATGGTTTTGGAGAAGTAGAGCCATTTATTTTTAAAAAACAATCAGATTTTTTAAAAAAAATAAATGAATGGGGGTTCAAAACCAATCCTCATAATTTTTTATGTAAAAATCTTCAAGAAATAAATGAACAGTATAATAAAATTGAAAAAATTAGATCAAACTTAGATTATGATATCGATGGGCTTGTTATAAAAATTGATGATTTACTCTTGCAAGCAAGACTAGGAAATACATCCAATTCCCCTAGATGGGCAATTGCATATAAATTTTCATCAGTTAAAGCCACAACAAAAATCAATGATATCGTCATTCAAGTAGGCAGGACAGGTGCGTTAACTCCAGTAGCAAAAGTTGAACCAGTAACGGTAGGTGGAGTAGTTGTTTCTAACGCTACATTGCACAATGAAGAAGAAATCATTAGAAAAGATATTAGAATAGGAGACTTTATAACTATTCAAAGAGCAGGTGACGTTATCCCTCAAGTCATATCAGTAGATTTAAACAAGAGAAATAAAGATTCTAAAAAATTCTTTTTCCCAAATAAATGTCCTTGTGGATTTGAAACAATAAAAGAAATTAATCCCAGCACAAAGAAAGTAGATGCGGTAAGAAGATGCCCGGACAGAGGATACCAATGTCAATTTATAGCAAAAGAAAAGCTAAAACATTTCGTATCCAAGGATGCGTTCAATATTGAAGGATTGGGAAAAAAGGTTATAGATCAATTCTGGGAATTAGAATTAATCAAAAAACCATCAGATATTTTTAATTTAGATTATGAAAAAATAGAAAACTTAGAGGGATGGGGTGAACTTTCCGTTACAAATCTAAAGAATGCAATAAATAAATCTTCAAAAATTTTACTTCACAGATTTATTTACTCTCTTGGCATAAGACATATAGGACAAGAAAATGCAAAACTTTTAGGTAATTTTTTTAAAAGTATTGCTAAATTAATTGAACTTTTTAAACCCTCTAAACAAAAAAATTTATTAAAAAATATATCTGAATTAGATGGAATTGGATCTGCACAATTAAATTCTTTGAAAGAATTTTTTTCAAATAAATTAAATAATGAGATTGTGTCTTCTTTAATTGAGTATTTAAAAATAGAGAACTCAAAAGTTTTAAATAAAGATGGCAAATTAAGTGGCAAGACAATTATGTTTACCGGTGGGTTTAAAAAAATAAGTCGATCCGAGGCAAAATCTTTAGTGGAAGATAGCGGAGGCAAAGTACTTGGAAATATTTCAAGTAAATTAAATATCCTAGTTGTAGGTGATAGCAAACCAACAAAATCCAAAATAGAAAAAGCCAATGAAATAGGAATAAAAATTATTCCCGAAACTGATTGGTATAAATTATTAAATATTTGAGCAGGCTTGTTTAAGTTGTGTTAGTTCAGATTTATTCATAAATGTTTTTAACTTAGTAAATACTTTTTGATGATAATTATTTAACCAATTTTTTTCAAAAGAAGTTAAAAGTTTTTTCTCTACCAGTGTTTTATCTATAGGAACTAAGGTCAGATCTTCAAACTTCAATTTATCTCTAGTTTTTTTTACATAAATTAAGTTTTCAATTCGGATGCCAAAATGATTTTTTTTATAGTAGCCTGGTTCATTTGATGTAATCATACCTTCTTTAAATTTAACTTTATTTCCTCTAGAAATAGCTTGAGGACCTTCATGAACATTTAAAAAATAACCTACACCATGCCCAGTTCCGTGTGGATAGTCTAAACTTACGTCTTTCAAAAATTTCCTCGCAGATTGATCGATTCTATCTCCATGAGAATTTTTATTAAGTTTGAATGAAGCTACAGCTATGTGTCCTTTTAGAACCCTTGTAAAAATATTTTTAATTTTATTATTTTGAACATCAAGTGACAATGTTCTTGTTACATCAGTTGTGCCATATAAATATTGCCCTCCAGAATCTACCAAGTACACATCTCCTTTTCTTAATACTCTATTGCTTTTCTTATCTGCCTTATAATGAATTATTGAACTATTAGGTCCAGTTCCAGATATAGTAGGAAAGCTTAAATCATGAAATAATTTATTTTTTTTTCTAAACTCTAACAGTTTCTCTTGTGCAGAAATTTCATTTATTTTTTTTGTCCTAAAATTATTTTTTAACCAAAATATAAATTTAGTTAGCGCTGCTCCATCATAAATATGCGATTTTATAGAATTTTTAATTTCTATTTTATTTTTTAAAGATTTTAAATAATAAATCGGGTCTTGTTTTTCTATTATTAAATTATTTTTTTTAATAATAGATTTATAAAAAACAGAGCAAGTCCAAGCATCTATTAAGATCTTTTTATTGGATAGATTAAAAAAAAAATTTGGCAGCAAGTTAAAATCGTAAATTTTCACGTTTTTATTTATTTTAGCTTTAAAAGACTTGTTAATTTTCTTTAAATTGCAAAATAGTAATATTTTTCCATTTTCATCAATAACGGCATGCGAGTTAGGAAGTGGAGAGTAATCAGTATCCTGACCTCTTGCATTCAGTAACCAAGCAACATTTTCAGAAGCTGTAGTAAATAAATAATTAACTTTATTAAATTTAATTAGTTTTACTACTTTAGTTAACTTATGGTTAACTTTTAAACCTACATCTTTGTCTTTTATGAGATAAAAAGGTTTAATATTTAAGTTTCTCTTTCTTTTCCACATCAGATCAATTAAATTTTCATTAATTGGTCTTAGGTTTGTAAAAGAATTCCCAAAAAGTCTATTTAATGTGTTTTCCGTATGAAGTCTTGGATCAAATCCTAGATTTAAATTTTCTTTTTTAAAAATATCAAAAGGATTTTTTTGAGGAATAGTACAAATTTTAAATTGATCCCCACATTGTATATCTGCCTGAACTGTATATCTGCCATCTACAAACATATAGTTCTTGTTTTTGAGAATAACTGCGAAACCAGCAGACCCTGAAAAATTAGAGATATATTTTAAATTATCGTCAGAGTCAGATACGTATTCACCAAAAAAATTATTATTTTTTGGTACTATATAACCATCTAAATTAAAGGTTTTAAAAAGTTTTCTTAATTTTATTATTTTTTCCATTTTAACATTTTATTTTTTTTAAATCTTTCCCAACCTGGGCTTTTATATTCGTTGTTAAAATCTATATCAATATCTTGGTTAAATTCGAAGTCACTTTTAAACTTAGCTTCAGTTTCAATCTCATTTTTTTCTATATTTTCATCTGGAATTTCATTTATGAACCTTGAGGGTAAGGCGTCCATCCATTCTCCATGGTATGATCTTTTCATAGCAAAAGACAAATAAGCTTCTTTTTTGGCTCTTGTTACACCTACATACGCTAATCTTCTCTCTTCTTCTAAGGCTAAATCTCCTTTTTCTTCTAATGATTTTTGGTGAGGGAATAAACCTTCTTCCCACCCAGGTAAAAAGACAACATCAAACTCTAATCCTTTTGCAGCATGCATAGTCATTAAATTAATTTTTTCTCCTTCCCACTCCTTGTCAATAGATGTGGCAAGTGCAACGTGTTCTAAAAAAGATTGTATATTATCATATTCATGCATAGCTCTAAGAAGTTCTTTTATATTATCAAGCTTGCTTTCATTTTCTAAATCTTTTTTATTCTTAAGCATTACAGAATAACCTGATTCATCTAGCACAATTTTTAAAAGATCATAATGTTTATTGGTTTTTGCATCTACTCTCCATTTGTCGATCATTTTAGTTAATTGTAATAGGCTTGTTTTAATTTTTGGTTTTAAACCATCTATTTCTAATTTTTTTTTAATCGCGTCTTCAAGGCACAATTTATTTTCATTTCCAAAATTATATAATTGCTTGAGAGTACTTTCGCCCACACCTCTTTTAGGATTTTCAATTACTCTTTCTAAAGCTAAATCATCATATTTTTGATTTATAATTCTTAAATATGCCACAGCATCTTTAATTTCAGCTCTCTCATAAAATCTAGTGCCACCCAGAACTCTATAACCCAAACCTACTTTAAGAAATCTTTCTTCAAACTCTCTAGTCTGATAAATAGCTCTCACTAAAATAGCAACGTTATTAAGAGAGTATTTTTTTTTCAATTTATTTTCTGCAATGTCACTAATATTTTCTGCTTCTTCACGTCCTGTTTGATAACAATTAAGTTTTACTTTTTCACCTTGTTGAGCTGAGGACCAAAGTTTTTTCTCAACCCTCCCTTTGTTGTGTGAAATTAAAGTTGAGGCTGTTTCTAGAATATTTTTAGTTGATCTGTAATTTTGTTCTAATTTAAAAACTTTACAATTTTTGTAAATATGGTCAAAAGTTAAAAAGTTTTTTATTTCCGCACCTCTCCAGCTATAAATTGATTGATCATCGTCTCCTACACAACAAATATTTTGTTGTTCATTAACTAAAAGGTTTAGCCATTTGTTTTGAATAAAATTAGTATCTTGAAACTCGTCTACTAAAATATATTTAAAATTGTTATTATAGATTTTTTTTATATCTGAGTGATTTTCAAATAATTTTACACAATATAAAATCAGATCGCCAAAATCACATGCATTAAGTTCTCTAATCTTGGTTTGGTAAATTTTATAAACTTTAAAAATGGATTTTTCTAATCCAGTAAATTTATCTTCTTTAACATCCTCTGGAAGTAGACCTTTATTTTTCCATTTATCTATAAAGGACAAAATAAATCGCGGTGTAATTTTTTTGGCATCTATTTCTTCAGATTTACAAATGTTTCTAACTATTTTTTTTTGATCATCAGTGTCAAGAATGGTAAAATTTCCTTTTAAACCAATTGCTTCAGCGTGCCTTCTTAAAAATTTAACGCTAATTGAATGGAAAGTGCCAAGCCATGGTACGGCAGTAGACTTTTCACTTACATAGTTGAGAACTCTATTTTGCATTTCTTTTGCAGCTTTGTTAGTAAAAGTTACACACAGAATTTGATTTGGCCATGCTTTTTTTGAATTAATAATGTGCGCTAATCTTGTTGTTAGGACTCTTGTTTTCCCCGAACCAGCTCCAGCAACTATTAAATTAGGTCCTTCAGTACTTAACACAGCTTCTTTTTGTTCCTTGTTTAAATCTTCTATTAATTTATTTATAGAATCCATAATTATTGAACAACTATATACTATTTATTAAAACATTATAAATGATTAAAAAATTTAATTTTATTTTAAAAAAAAAAGAAATTTACAAATATTTTTTTTATATATTTGTTTTTTTAATTATTATTTTTTTTTCTTATTTTTTTACACCAAAGTTTTTTAACTATTCTTCACAACTAATAGAAGAAAGTCTTAGGAAAAATAATGATATTAATATTCAAAATATTTCAAAAATAACCTATAAAGCATTCCCAACACCAAGACTCAATGTGTCTGGTAGTAATTTTAGTATTAAAGAAAATATTTTACAAATAAACGGGAGTGAAATTGAAATAATTCTTAAACCAAGCAGTATTTTAAATTATAAAAATTTTTTTTATAATAAAATAATAATAAAAGGAGGATCAACTAAAATCAACATTAATAACATAAACCAGTTATTAAATTATTTTAAAAAAAATAAACTAAAAATCTCTCTAAAAGAAAACAATCTTGTTTTAGTTAAAAACGACAAATTTTTATTTGAAATCAAAGATAGCAAAACAGCAATAAGCAATGCTAGCAATCATTTGCAATTAAGTATGGATGGAATTTTTTTAAATCATAAAATTACTTTTTTATTAGGCAGTAAATCAAAAGATGGAAGCAATATAATAATTAAAATTCCAAAACTTGATATAATAAGTGATATTTTTTTAGAGAACGAAAACAAATTTGGCTTCTTAAACGGCTTTGTTAATGTACAGATTTTAAATAATTTTTTTCAATTTAATTTTACTAAAGAAAAAAATATAAAAATCAACAAAGGATTCATTAGAAATGATTTAATAAATTCATCATTAGAAGGAGAGGTAGAACTGAAGCCAAATTTTCATCTTAATTTAAATTTTGAACCAACAATTTTAAATATGGAAAAATTATTTACTATAATCCAAAAAGAATATTTTTTAGACGAGGCAGGAAAACTAGAACTAATAAAAAAAATTAATGGTACTTTAACGTTTAAAAAAATGTTTCAAGGAAGTGTAATCTTTGAAAATGGAAAAATCTTATTTAAAAACATCAAAACAGGAGTGAATAACTCAATGCTTGTCGAGGCTAGAATTTCTGAATTTGGAAAAAAAGGAAAAATTCATTTTAATATATCAAAAATTATTCAACAAAAAAAAAGCTCTGCTAAGGAACTCAAAATATCAGGCTTTATAGTACCTTCAACTTCAAAGGTAGTTTTTGAGAAACTATTATTTGACAAGGAAGATTACACGAAAGAAAGAATTAAAAACTCTGAGGAAAAATTTAAGAATGAAGTAATTCAAAAGTCACTCATTAATATTTTTGATGATTCTAAAATAAATAATTTTTTCAATGATTTTAGTAATTAAGTTATTTTGGCTTAGTCATGGACATCGGATTCATTACTTTATCGTATTCTTTATTGTTAAGAATACCCGATTTAACAACTTCTTCTCTTAGAGTCGTTCCGTTTTTATGAGCTTCTTTTGCAATTTTTGCTGCTTTATCGTAACCAATTTTTGGTGAAAGTGCGGTTACAAGCATTAAAGAATTGTCCAGTAAATATTTAATTCTTCTTTTATCTGCTTTTATTCCTTTGATACAATATTCAGCAAATGTTTTTGTGGAATCTGCCATGATTTCTATAGATTGTAAAATATTGTGAATGATCAAAGGCTTGAAAACATTTAACTCAAAATGTCCGTGCGAGCCTGCAATTGTAATACCGTTATGGTTTCCAATTACTTTTACACAAACCATTGTTACAGCTTCACATTGAGTAGGATTAATTTTTCCAGGCATTATCGAAGACCCCGGTTCATTTGACGGTAAAATTAACTCACCGTAACCAGCTCTTGGTCCGGACCCCAAAAATCTAATATCGTTTGCAATTTTCATTAAGCAAACTGCTGCCGTATTCAATGTTCCTGAAAAATTCACTATAGGATCGTGGGTAGCTAAAGCCGCAAATTTATTTGGAGATACTTTGAAAGGTAATTTTGTAATTTTGCTAATTTCCTTAATAATCTGTTTGTCAAAGTTTTTTCTTGTATTAAGACCCGTGCCCACAGCGGTTCCACCTTGTGCAAGATAATAAATTTCTTCTAAGGCTTTTTCGATCCTTTTAATAGATTCTTTTAATTGAAATTGATAACCAGAAAATTCTTGACCCAATGTTAAAGGAGTCGCATCTTGCAAGTGGGTTCTTCCTAGTTTTACAATTTTATTAAATTCTTTAACTTTTCTTCCTAATTCTTTTTCTAACAATTTAAGTGAAGGTAGTAATTTTTGTTTAGCTTTAATAATAATTGCAACGTGCATAGCTGAAGGAAATACGTCATTTGTAGATTGTGATTTATTAACATGATCATTAGGATGAACAGGCTTTTTACTACCTAGTTTTCCACCCATCATTTGAATAGCTCTATTAGCTATAACTTCGTTAACATTCATGTTCGTTTGTGTGCCAGAACCTGTTTGCCAAACCTTTAACGGGAAATGTTTATCATGTTTACCTTTGATCACTTCATCAGAAGCCCTAACAATATATTTACTAATTTTTTGATTTAGATCTTTGTTTTTGGCGTTAACAATTGCAGCGGCTTTTTTAATAATAGCTATTGAATGAATAACAACTGGCTTAACTAGAAAATCTCCAATATTAAAATATTTTTTTGATCTTTCGGTGGATGCACCCCAATACTTATCACCATCTACTTTAACTTTTCCAATACTGTCATATTCAATTCTATATTTCATGAATGGTTTATAGTTATAATATAGAATCGTTTAAAACAAATCAAACTTGATATGAGGTAAATATGAGTAATTTTCAAAGTGTTAAAAAATTTATGCAAACATTTGGACAAGAAGTTAAAAATAAAGCTGAATTTCCTAACGAAAAGATAGTTCAGTTAAGGAGCGATCTTATCAAAGAAGAACTTGATGAGTTAAATCAAGCAATTAAAGATAAAGATATAAAAGAAGTAGCTGATGCTCTTACTGATATTTTATATGTAACCTATGGTGCCGGGCACGCTTTTGGTATTGATCTTGATAAGTGTTTCGAAGAAGTACAGCAATCTAATATGAGCAAACTGGGAACAGATGGCAAACCTATTTATAATGATAGTGGAAAAGTAATGAAAGGACCAAATTATTTTAAACCTGATTTAAGTAAATTTTTAAAATAATTTAAGGGACGTTCTGTTACCCGGCGCCCTAGACTGTGCTTTTATAAAACTTATTTTGCAACAAAGTTAATTAAGCAAACGTCAGAACTTTGAACGTAATTGTGACGCTATTGTGACGTTTAATTTTGTGTTAGAATATCTTGAAAAAATTTAACTTAAAAATAAAAAATAACAATGATTGAGCTAATAGATATTTTTTTTAATCAGTATTTAAGAATATTTTTTGTAATTGTATTTGTGGGGCTTATTATCTTTTCATTATACTGTTCTTACTACGGTAAGCTTAAAAAATTATTAAGATTTAAAAAAACTAATAAAGATTAATGAAAAATCTATTAGGGAAGACTTAATAAAAATATAGTTGTGTTCAAAAGCAGAACCCAAATTCCCACTTTATTCTTACTCTTAGAAATCTAGACACTAAGTTGCTAT
>Ga0209711_10003902_pt1 | contig 12303 bp, 12 predicted proteins | sample ArcticOcean_MG_C_7_FD_187441 | JGI IMG/M metagenome (GOLD analysis project Ga0209711, IMG submission 187441) | Marine microbial communities from western Arctic Ocean - ArcticOcean_MG_CB11_88 (SPAdes) (version 2) | ecosystem: Environmental > Aquatic > Marine > Oceanic | place: Arctic Ocean... | reverse complement strand
AATAATTTTAGCCTCAAAATTTTTATATATCCAAGTTTCTTGATCATTAATTAATTTATCTATTTCAGGTATTCTTTTTTTATCTCCTCTATACCCAATAACGCTTGCACCATATTTTTTTTTTAATTCATGATTTCCACCAACATGATCATGATGGTGATGCGTATTTAGTATAAACTTTAATTTAATTTTATTACTTTCTAGGTATTCAATAACAGGTTCCGCTTCACTAGGGTCAATTACACAAGCAATATCATTTTCTTTATCTATTATTAAATAAGAATAGTTGTCTTGTAAACAGGGTATTATTTTAATCTCCATTTATTTTTCTATTAAAAATATACCAAGTACAGCGGTTAAATTTTTTAAATTTAAATTTGTATTAGTGATTTTTGATGATTTTAAATTTTGAAGGGCAATAGATTTGTATAAGTTGATTTTTCTATTTTCACAAAAACTAAAAAAATCCTTAATAGTGCACATATGTAAGTTTGGGGTATTGTACCACTCGTCGGGTAAAGTTCTCGTGACAGGCATAGTTCCCTTGATCAATAGATGTAATCTAACTTTCCAGTAACCAAAATTAGGTATCGTGACAATCGCTTTTTTTCCAACTCTTAATAACTCTGATATGACTTTTTCAGGGTTAAGAAAGGCCTGCAATGTTTGACTTAAAATTACAAAATCGAAAGATCCATCAGGAAACTGAGAAAGATCTTTTTCAGCATCTCCCTCAATTACAGTCAAACCTTTGCCAATACATTGTTGAACATTATTTTTTGAAATTTCGATTCCTCTTATATCTATTTCTTTATTATTTTTTAAAAATTCCATTAAAGTACCATCACCGCAACCAACATCTAAGACTCTCGTATTAGGTTTAATTAAGTCTGCAATTATTTTAAATTCTGTTTTCATTATTTATTTTTTAGGTACGAAGTGTTAATGTAGTCTTTTAAAGTATCCAAAAAATTTGGAGTATTTAATAAAAAAGAATCATGTCCTTTATCAGATTCAATTTCAACAAACCCAACATCAGCACCTATAGCATTTAAAGCGATAACAATTTCTTTATTTTCAGAAGTTGGATAAAGCCAATCTGAAGTAAATGATATAACAAGGAATTTAGTTTTAGTATCTGTAAATGCTTTAGACAAATTTCCACCATGTTGTTTGACTAAATCAAAATAATCCATGGCCCTTGTGATATACAGATAACTGTTAGCATCAAATCTATCGACAAACACAGATCCTTGATATCTTAGATAACTTTCTATTTGAAAATCTGCATCAAAACTAAATTTTAAATTATCTCTTTCTTGTAATTTTCTTCCAAATTTTTCTTGTAGACCATTTTTAGACAAATAGGTTATGTGAGCAGCCATTCTGGCAACAGACAATCCTTTGTCAGGATTCTTGTTTTGATTTGAGTAATCCCCACCCATCCAATTTGTGTCTGCCATAATGGATTGTCTTCCAAGTTCATTAAAAGCAATATTTTGTGCCGAGTGATTTGAGGTAGTTGCAATTGGGATTGCTATTTTTGCTTTGTTAGGAAAGTTGCTTACAAATTGAAGAACCTGCATACCACCCATAGATCCACCGATGACTGCAAATAATTTCTCAATTTTAAAAAATTCTAAAAGATTGTGTTGTGCGTTTACCATATCGTTTATTGTAATAATTGGGAAAGTAGTCCCATAAATCTTATTTGTTTCAGGGTTAGTATTACTTGGGCCTAAAGAGCCTAAACACCCCCCAATTACATTTGCACATATTACAAAATATTTATTAGTATCTACAGCCTTACCTGGGCCGACAGCATAGGACCACCAGCCATCTTTTTTAGTTATGGGGTTTAACCCAGAAACAAATTGATCTCCTGTAAGGGCATGAAACACCAAAATAGCATTATCTTTTTTTTTATTAAGAGAACCATAAGTTTCATAAGCTAAAGGAAAATTATTAATAGTCTGGCCACAATCTAATTTCAGTGGTTTACTAATTACCAAACTTTTGATGTTGATATTTTCATTCATAAATAATAGCTAAATTTGAATTGAGAGATAAAAAAACTTATTTAGCGGTTTTTTTTAGGCGCTCGCAATTCAGTTAAATCAGCGCATATTTTTTGTACTAGATAGTATTTCTTATGTCAATTTTTTTAAAAAATGACTTATTCTGTATGAAAATTTAATATTTTATTTATAAGATTAATGAAATGACAGTTCCAAAGTTTAAAAAATTTAGAATAGAGGCCTATAAACCGGGAAAATCAAATATAGGTAAATTCAAAAATATCATTAAATTATCAGCTAATGAGTCAGCATTGGGTGTTAGTCCTAAAGTAAAAAAAGTTTTAAGTAATAAAAAATTAATTTTGTCTAAATATCCAGACAGTAAAGCACAAGTTTTAAGAAAAGAAATTTCAAATAAGTTTAATTGTGATTTTAATAAGATTATTTGTGGGGCAGGGTCAGATGAGATTATTCAGATGATATGTCAGTTGTACTTAAAACCATCAGATGAAGTGATTGTTCCTCAATATAGCTTCTTGATGTACAGAATTTATGCACAAATTGTTGGGGCAAAAGTTGTTTTTTCAAAAGAAAAAAATTTTAAAGTTTCAGTGACAGAGATAATTAAAGGAGTTACAAAAAAAACAAAAATTGTTTTTATTGCTAACCCAAATAATCCTACGGGCACTTATTTAAGTAAATTAAAATTATTAGAGCTAAGAAAAAAATTGAAAAAAAATATATTATTAGTGCTAGATGATGCATATTTTGAATATATGAAAAATAAAGATTATAAATCAGGCTTAGATCTATTTAAAAATAAAGATAATGTAGTTGTAATAAGAACATTTTCTAAAATTTATGGATTAGCTTCTTTAAGAGTTGGCTGGGGTTATGCATCAAAAAAAATTATTACTGCAATGAATATAATTAAACCACCGTTTAATGTAAACCAACTAGCACAAATTGCAGCAACAGAAGCTTTAAAAGATAAAAATTTTATTAATCAATCAGTGAAACATAACATTATTGAAGCAAATAAAGTTAAAAATATTCTAGAAAAATTTAGTATTTTTTCAAATGAAGTAACAGCTAATTTTTTGTTTCTAAATTTTAATAAATGTAAGTTTTCGGCTAATTACATTTTTAAGAAACTTCAGTCAAAAGGAATTATATTAAGATCGACAGAAGATGGGTATAATATCAAAAATAAATTAAGATTAACAATTGGTTCCAATAAGGAAAATGCAAAATTTATAAAGGAAATTAGAGTTATATTTAATTAATTATGAAAAATATTTTAATTATTGGATGCGGTTTAATTGGTTCTTCCCTATTAAGATCGATAGCTGATAAGAAAATAGCAAAAAAAATATTTATTTATGAAAAATCTAAATCAAATATCCTAAAAATTAAAAAATTGAAATTACCATGTGAAATTACCAGCAATTTTAAAAAGATTATCCCTAATTTAGATTTGATAATATTTTGCACTCCATTAGGTGAGTACGAAAAAATAATTTTAAAAATAAATAAATATCTTCAACCCAAAACTATCATTACAGATGTTGGATCTTCTAAAGAAAAGTCTATTAAGTTAATTAAAAAAAAATTAAAAAAAGGAATTTCCTGGACATCTAGTCACCCTATTGCAGGATCTGAAGTTAGTGGTCCTGAACATGGGGTAAAAAATTTATTTTTTAATAAATGGTGTATATTGATAAAGGAAAAAAATACTAATAAAAAACACCTCAAGATGTTGAGTAAGTTTTGGAAAAAAATTGGCTCTAGAATAGAGATTATGGACTCAAAAAAACATGACACAATTTTTTCTATGACAAGTCATTTACCACATTTAATTGCTTATAATTTAGTTAAAACAGCTACAGACTTTGAAAAACTACAAAAGTATCAATTAATTAAATTTAGTGCGGGTGGTTTGAGAGACTTTTCAAGAATTGCTGCATCAAATGAAATTATGTGGAGAGATGTCTTTTTTGACAATAAAAAAAATATTTCAAAAGTTATTGATCTATTCATTAAAAACTTACATTCATTTAAAAATGATATTCAATCTAAAAATAACAAATCTATTATTAAAAAATTAATTGATACTAAAAAAGTTAGAAAAAAAATAATTAAATTGAAGCAAGACGTCAATAAGCCTGACTTTGGCAGAAATTAATATTTTATAGAGGATATCTTTTTTATCTTAAGTTTTGCTGTACTATTAATTTTCACCAATGTTTTATTAATTGACATTATAATCACTTTTTTTTCTGGTCCATAAGCGTGTATTAATTTTTTGTCATCAATGCAAATAGCAACATGCCCTTTCCAAAATATAAGATCTCCCTTTCTAAATTTTTTTTTTTTAATATTACTTTTAGAATATTTTATTTGATCCTTTGTATCCCTAGGATAAAATTTATTATTATAATAATACAATAATTGTAAAATAGCAGAACAGTCTATTCCCTCATAGGTTTTACCACCCCAAATATATCTAGTTTTTAAAAATAATTTTAAGATTTTTATGTAGTCTTTTTCAATATAATCAATTCTTTTGATATCTTTTTTTTTAATCCATCTATTTTTTTCAAATTCTATAAAATTTTTATTTTCCTGGATTATTAAAACTTTTGATGAAAATGGTAAAAAATATTTTGTTCTTTTTTTTAATTTATCAAAAATACTAGTTTTTAAAATAGACACTTTATGAGTAGGTTTATAACTATCCGTATAATTTTTGTTTTCTATATAACCAATATATTTATCAAATAAAACTTTTATTCTTATCCAGTTTTTATTTTTGGATAAAATTTTAAATTTTTCTCCATATAAAATTTGCGAAGTAACCTCAGAAAATACAGATGGTTTCTTGTAAATATTCGATAGTGGTTTTTTATAAAATTTATTATTTTTCACGAAGTTTTAATTTATCTTTAATAAACCATAAACAAATTAATGAAGGTATTACCATAATAGCTGTTAAGATAAAAAATACTCCCCAGTCACCATTTAACCAATCTACTAAAGCACCCGATGATGATGCAAGAGTTGTTCTGCCTGCTGTTCCTATTGACGCAAGTAGCGCATATTGAGTTGCAGTATAGGTTCTGTCTACCAGCAGGGAAATAAAGGCAACAAATGCCACTGTTGCAAAGGCTGCTGCAATATCATCAAATATGACTGCTACAGCAAATAATAAATCAGATTTATCACTCCATGCCAAGACAGTAAATAATAAATTTGTTGCAGCCATTAATATTCCTGCAAGAAACATTGCTTTTAAAACCCCTGATCTAATTACAAAAAGTCCACCCAATAGTGTAAAGATAACTGTAGTTATCCACCCTAAGGTTTTTGAATAAATAGCAATATCACCTTTAGAAAATCCAATTTCTTTATAAAATACTATCGACATTCGTCCAAGGAAAGCCTCACCAATCTTAAATAAAAAAATAAAACTTAAAATTCCCATAGCAACCGAAAATCCATTTTTTTTAAAAAAACTTAGAATGGGACCACCTAATGTACTGCTTATCCGAGCGGTTAAATTGGTTATAATATTTTTTGTCCCAAGTTTATTTTCTATTAACCTATCAGTCTCTCTCTGTTTATTGCTTCTATTTGTGGAATGTGGCTCATGTACGAACATTAATCCTACATTCATTAAAATAACAACAACACCTAAAATTAGAAATGTAATTTGCCAGTAATTAGTAATACCAATATTTTCTAAATATTGAGCTGTAAATAAAGAAATTACACCACCTAATTTATATCCGCTCCACCATCCAACAACAGCCATAGCAGCGCCAGCTGCCATTGACTTGCTTTCACTTTCACTTATTTGTTCAATTCTTAATGCATCTACAGTAATATCTTGTGTGGCTGAAGCTATAGCAATAATTAACCCAACTGCAATTAATAGAGTTAGATTTTCAGTAGGATTAATAAAACTCCAAGTAATAAGAGAAATTAAAATTATGACTTGCATTAAAATTATCCATCCACGTCGATGACCAAGTTTTTTTGTTAAGTATGGTATTTGAAGTCTGTCAACAAGAGGTGCCCATAAATAGTTAAAAGCATAAACAGCAAATATTAAGCCTGCCCAACCAATCGTTGATCTACTCAAACCCTCTTCTTTAAGCCATAAACTTAAACTGCTTCCAATCAAAACCCAGGGAAAACCAGAGATTGCACCTAACAATAATATTCTAAGCATCCTTTTATCAAGGTAGACAGAAAAAGTTTCTGAGAGAGATTGTTTTTTAATTTCAATCATAATTAATTTCTCCAAAAAGATGGTAGAAATAGAACTAGTATAGCAAATAATTCCAATCTGCCCAATATCATTCCAAGGCTTAAAATCCATTTAGATATTTCTGGTAAGGTAGAAAAGTTACCATTAGGCCCAATTGTGGAGCCTAATCCAGGGCCAACATTTGAGATTGATGTGGCAGCCCCAGAAATTGACGTAACAAAATCTAAGCCACTTAAAGACAAAAATGCAGTTATTAAAAAAAATATAACTAAGTAAAGAAAAATGAATGAAATAATGGATGCCATAAATTTATCATCAACAGTATTTTTATCATATTTAATTAAAAAAACTCCTTTTGGGTAAATAATCTTTTTAAGTTGATTAACTATAAAAAGATATAAAATTTGAATTCTGAAAATTTTAATACCACATGTTGTTGAACCAGCACAGCCGCCAATAAACATCAGACTTAAAAAGAAAATTAATGAAAAATTTCCCCACCCATCAAATTCACCTGTTACATATCCAGTTCCTGTTAAAATTGAAATGACATTAAAAAATATTACTCTTATATTAATTTGAGAAAATTCTTTATTTTGGAATAATGAGTAAATAAAAAGTAAAATAATTGAAAATATAATTATTTTTATAAATGATTTAATTTGAACATCAGAAAAAAATATTTTTTTATTACCATTCAAAAATTTTACGTAAGCAATAAAAGGTAAACTTCCTAATATGATAAAAATCATTGATGATATTTCAATAGATAAACTATTAAAATATCCAATGGACTCATTGTAATTTGAAAAGCCACCAGTAGCTATTGTTGTCATAGAATGTGTAATACTATCAAAAATGTTCATACCAAAAATCTTATAAGTTAAAGCACAAAGTGTCGTTAGTGCTAAGTAAACATAAATTAATCTTAGGGCGATTTCTTTAGATTTTGGTAATAGTTTTTCTGAGGAATCATTACTAGAAATTTTAAATAATTGCATTCCTCCAACATTCATTATCGGCATTAGTGTAATAGCCATTACAATTATACCTATACCTCCAAGCCACTGGAGCATAGCTCTCCATAAAAGAATTGACCTCGGTGCTGTTTCTAAATTTGATATTATTGTTGATCCTGTAGTGGTAATTCCAGACATACTTTCAAAGAAAGAGTCTGTGATTGACAATTCAAGACTTGAAAAAATAAAAGGCAAAGAACCAAATATCGCTATACTTAACCAAGAAAGAGCTGTTAGTAAAAAGGCTTGCTGAAGATTCAATTTTTTATCATGATTTAAATTTGATAAAAAAAATAACACACCAAATATAATTGAGATTATAGACGCACCTATAAATGAAGAGTCTATTTCTAAGTATATAATTTGAGTTAAAATTGGAATCACCATTGATATTCCAAGAATAATTTGAAGAACACCTAGGGTAAAAAAAACAGTTTTATAATTAGACATTTTGAAAGAACATTATTTTATGGTAAATAAATTTCAACTCTATAAGAATTAATAAAAGCTCGAATTATAAGATATTTGTTGTAAAAAAAAGTGATTGAAAAAGATAATTTAGATAAAACTAACGCATGGCCTTTTGTTGAGGCTAAAAAGATGTTGCGTGAAAGAAAGTCCTTTGTTGAAAAAAAAGGTAAGATTATTCTGCAAACTGGATACGGTCCAAGTGGGTTACCTCATATAGGAACATTTGGTGAAGTGGCCAGAACATCAATGATGGCTAATGCACTAAAACAACTGACAGATATACCGACAGAAATTATTACTTTTTCAGATGATATGGATGGTTTTCGAAAAGTTCCTGAGAACGTTCCAAATCAAGAGCTTTTAAATCAAAATCTTCATAAACCATTAACTCAAGTTCCAGACCCTTTTGAAAAATTTACAAGTTTTGGAGAGCATAACAATGAAATGTTAAAAGATTTTTTAGATAAATTTAATTTTAAATATAATTTTAAAAGCTCATCGGTACTTTATAAAAATGGATTTTTTAATCCATCTTTGCAACTTATTTTGGAAAATTACCAAGGCATTATGGATATAATTCTTCCAACTCTGGGCATGGAAAGACAAAAAACCTATAGTCCATTTTTACCAATATGCCCAAATACAGGTAAGGTTTTAGAAATTCCTGTATTAGAAATCTTAAAAAAAAAATCAAAAATCATTTTTGATAATAATGGCGAAAAATTAGAAGCTAGTGTTTTAGATGGTCACTGTAAATTACAGTGGAAAGTAGATTGGGCAATGAGATGGTATGCGCTCGATATTGATTTTGAAATGTATGGAAAAGATTTGATTGAAAGTGCAATATTATCATCAAGGATAATTAAATTAATTGGAAAAGCAAACCCATCTGGTTTTGCATACGAGCTTTTTTTAGATGAAAAAGGAGAAAAAATTTCTAAATCAAAAGGTAATGGGATTACTATTAATCAATGGCTAGAATATGCATCACCAGAAAGTCTTTCATTGTACATGTATCAAAATCCTAAACGAGCAAAAAAACTTTACAAAGAAATAGTTCCAAAAACAGTAGATGAATATTTAGATTTTATGGAAAAGGCTAAAAGTCAAAATGATTTACAATTATTAATGAATCCAGTTTGGCATGTACACAATGGGTTAATTCCTAAAGAAGATACAATTATGAGTTTCTCGATGCTTTTGAATTTAGTAGAAACAAGTAATGCTGACTCCAAAAAATTACTTTGGAAGTTTGTAAAAAAATACAAAAAAGATATCACAGAAAAAGATTATCCAATTTTTGATAATTTAATTGGGTATGCAATTAAATATTTTAACGACGTAATAAAATTAAAAAAAAAATACAAAAGACCTGATTCAAATGAAAAATTAGCTTTTGAAGCATTAATTAAAACTCTTGATAATTGTAATGATGAAATGTTACCTGAGGATATCCAAACATTAATTTACACAGTGGGTAAAGAAAATGGATATTCAGAAAACTTACGTGATTGGTTTAAATTAATTTATGAAGTAGTATTTGGGGAAGAGAATGGCCCAAGAATGGGTTTTTTTATAAGTTTTTTTGGCGTTAACGAAACTAAAGAATTAATAAAAGAAAAAATAAAATAATGTTTTCAAAAATCAGATCACTAATTTTTAAATTTGATCCTGAAACTGCACATAATTTAGCAATCAAATCTCTCAAATTAAATTTAACACCAAATTTAATGACTGAAAATAAAGATGATCCAATGTTTAAGACCAACCTATTTGGCAAAGAAATAGATAACCCAATTGGAATGGCTGCTGGATTTGATAAAAATGCTGAAGTTTATAATCCATTATTTAAACTTGGCTTTGGCTTTGTTGAGGTGGGGACTGTTACACCACTAAAACAGTATGGAAATCCAAAACCAAGAGTATTTAGATTGGTTGAAGATCAAGCACTTATAAATAGATTAGGATTTAATAATTTAGGATCAGAAAATGTAAGTAATAGAATTCGATCTAATTTAAGTAAGGGTTTACTAGGAATTAATATAGGTCCCAATAAAGATAGCGAAGATAGGCTAAATGATTATTTGATAGGCCTTAAAACCTTTCATGATATTGCTGATTATATTACAATTAATATTTCTTCACCTAATACAGAAAATTTAAGAAGTTTTCATGATGAAACTAAATTTGATGAATTAATGAATTTAATTCAAGAAGAAAAAATTAAGCTTAAGTCCAAAATACCAATTGTCGTAAAAATTTCTCCTGATATCTCAGATGAACAAATTGAAGTATTAAGTAAAATATTGTTAGACCACAAAGTAAGTGCAATAATTGTTTCAAATACAACTGCAGGAAATAGGGATAAATTAAACAATATACTGAAACATCAAAAAGGTGGTTTATCTGGAAAACCTCTTGAAAAAGAGGCCAATAAATTAATTAGTAAGTTTTATAAATTATTAAAAAATAAAATTGAAATTATTGGAGTAGGTGGTGTGGACTCAGGGGAAAGTGTGTATAGAAAATTTTTAGCTGGTGCAAGCTATGTTCAATTATATACTGGTATGGTTTTTCAAGGGCCTAATATTGTTGGAAAGATAAAAAAAGAGCTAAAAGAAATATTAATTGCTGATGGGATTAAGAATTTTAGAGAAATAATAGGCAAGAAACAGCCTAATCAAAGCTAATAAACTTGACGAGATCACAGACTCATCTTATATAGTCACTAAATATTATGTCAAAAAAATGTGAATTAACTGGTAAAATACCTATGAAAGGTCACAATGTTAGTCATGCTAACAACAAGACTAATAGAAGATTTTTGCCAAATTTAAAAAAAACAAAATTTACAAGTGAACTTTTAAAAAGAAGTTTAACACTGACTGTAAGCAATGCAGGCATGAGATGTGTTGATAAAAAAGGTACTTTTGATGAATTTTTAAAGACTGCAAGAAATAAAAATATATCACCAAGATTAAAAAAATTAAAAAAAAGTATATTGATTAAGTCACCATTCATAAAAAAAGCACCTAAAGTATCTCCTAGCAAATCAGTTTAATGAGTAAATTGTTTTTACTGCTGTCATTGGTAATGGGTATTGTAGTTTTAGCTTCAAATTATCTGGTACAATTTCCAATTCAATATTATGGCTTAGAAGAAATACTAACCTATGGAGCTTTAAGTTATCCAGTTGCATTTTTGATCACAGATTTAGCTAATAGATCTTATGGAAAAAAAGTTGCAAGAAAAATTGTTTATGTTGGTTTTATTATAGGGATTGTATTTACTCTTTTCTTCTCAACAAATTTTGCAGACTTAATTTCAGTCAGAATTGCTATAGGTTCAGGTACAGCATTTATGGTTGCGCAGTTGTTGGATGTTCAAATTTTTGATTATTTAAGACAAAAGAAATGGTTTGTTGCTCCACTAACTTCATCGTTAATTGGATCTACTGTGGATACATTTCTATTCTTTTCTATCTCTTTTTATGCAACGGGAATACCATGGGTTACTTTATCACTAGGCGATTTAGCGGTTAAAATATTTGTTGCTTTAGCAATGTTAATTCCATTCAGATTATTATTGAGAACTCTTAAAGCTTCAAAAGCTTAATATAAAAATTTGTAAGATAAAATTTTATAGGCAAGTTTTGCAACAAGAAAATTGTAAGAATTAAAACCTTTTATAGGTGAAAGTTCGTTAATATCCGCACCAACAATATTAGAGTTTTTTGCAGCTATTCTTATGATGTCTAAAGTTTCATCCCAGAGCAATCCTCCTGGTTCTGGTGTTCCCGTTGCGGGCATGATACTAGAGTCTAATCCATCAACATCAAAAGTTAAATATACGGTTTTATTTTTTATCATTTTCTTGAATTTTTTTAAGTCCCACATTTTCTTATCTTTCGCCCAAAAAATATTAATTCTAGAAGAGTTTTTTTTTAAAAAGGGTATTTCACTTTGAGATATATTTCTGATTCCAAATGAAATTAAGGACACATTCTTATGATCTAGACATCTTTTGATAGCTGAGGCGTGAGAAAATTTTTCACCATTATAGCTCTCTCTTAAATCTGCATGTGCATCAAAATGCAGTAAACATATTTCTTTGTATTTTTTTACAAATGGAACAATACATCCAGGAGTTATTGAGTGCTCCCCACCAAAGGTGATTGGAAATAGTTTTTTATCTAGTATTTCTTGATTTATATCAGACATCTTTTTAAGAGCTTTTTTAATGTCTTTATCAATTTTAAATGGTTTTAAAGTTTTAATTCCTATTTTTTTGTAGGGCTCACAATGTAATTCATCATCATATAATTCAACCTGATGTGATGCTTTGATAATTTCTTTAGGGCCATTACGAGTACCACCACCATAACTTACAGTTTTTTCTAAACCAAACGGAACAACTACTACTTTTTCTTTAAAATTAACATCATTGTCAATTCCAAGAAATCCATTTTTATTAGAAAGATATTTCAATTTTATTTAAATATTTTAGAGAAATTTTTTCTCGT
>Ga0209711_10003901_pt1 | contig 12304 bp, 9 predicted proteins | sample ArcticOcean_MG_C_7_FD_187441 | JGI IMG/M metagenome (GOLD analysis project Ga0209711, IMG submission 187441) | Marine microbial communities from western Arctic Ocean - ArcticOcean_MG_CB11_88 (SPAdes) (version 2) | ecosystem: Environmental > Aquatic > Marine > Oceanic | place: Arctic Ocean... | reverse complement strand
AAATAATCTTACCCAACAATTTAATTTTGAAGCTTCTAAATTATTTCTATTGGTAATTTTATCATGTATATCTTTATTTATATTAGATAACTTTGGCCACATTAGCTTTTGAATTTATTAACAATTTCTATATAGTTTCTAGGTATTCTTAAAATCGTACCATCTTTTAAACCCAATGGTGCGTTATGTATATTGTTGGCGGATGCTATAATCCACCAAAGAGATGAATTATTATAATACTGATAAGCAAGAGTATCTAACCTATCGCCAGTCTCACTAGCAACATAAGTATCATTATCACTCAATGGTATCTCTGGGTATATTCTAGAGCGATATACCGTTCTTCCATCATTCAGTTTTTTGGTTTCGTTATTTTTATATCTACTTACCATTTATCATTTTTTATAATTAGCCTACGTTGTTGAATCCAGAAGACCTATTTGATGCAGGAGCAGGTTCACTTGCTGCATTTTGAGATTCCAATGAAAACGGATACTTCCCTTTTTCAGTATTGTTTCTAGTTTCTATAAATTTAAATGTAGTTTCTACATTTATGATTCTAGGTAATCTATATCCTTTAGTATTTATCTCACCGTCAACTGATTCATATGCATCTTCAGTATTCCAAGGAGTAGAATCATCTATACCATATGAAAGTGATTCTATAAATCCTTCTTTTCGTTTATACATATCACCAATTGTCAGTTTTAAAAATGGTGCGGTAATATAACCAGCATCACCTTCATAAGCCTGTGGATATACTAACGATGTTAGAAAGTTTAATTTATTCCATGCTATTTTATGTTCCGATGGGTTTAATGAGAATACCTTAAATGAAAAAGATACACTTCGTTCAATACCTTCATATGTGTAAAAGTTAAATGGATTTCCAATAAATTTATTAGAACTCCAACCAGGTGAAAAAGATTCACCCAATCCAGTAATTGTTGATACAAAGTTTACTGCTTTGTTTTGTTTTACTGATTCGAATTTAAGAACTATACTATCTAAATCATCCACCGATGTAACATCTGGTTTGATATCATATGCTCCTTTTTTATTTAGAGCTATACCAAATGAAGAGTTATTATAACGAGCACCTTTGCTAGAATCATCATTATTTGTTATATTCTCTGCTCTTGCTATCTTTGCTTTATCGGATATTTTTGCTTTTCTAGTGGGCTGTATAGAACTAAATAATTCTATTTTTGGAATATCTAAATCGGTTAGAGCTTTTGAATATCTTCCACCTAAACCACCTTCATCTGATATATCAATAAAATCTAGTTTGTTAGGATTTAGGTTATTCGCCGTTTTTCCTTCTTTTGTTGCTTCTTCTTCACTTATTGGTATCTTTACATTAAATGTATCAGAGTACCTTAAACCCCCTGCATCTATTATACCATTTGAATCAGCAGTGAAATTGATATCACCCGGATTATTAGAAGAAATACTACCATAATTTGTTGTTGTATTTTTAAGACCTATTAGGGTTGCTGTATTGAATCCAGTTGTACCAGGTGTTCCGAATAATGCTCCTCTTAACTTATCTTTTCCTACTTTTATTACACTACCTAATGCTTGTTTTCCTATATCTTTTATATTACCACCACCAAGTCCTTTTAGAAATTGACCTAATGGTTTCCCAGTACCATCAGTTTTTACTTTTTTTAATACCTCTAAATAGTTTTTTTGAATTTCACCACTTTTTAAAGTTGTTTTAATTGTAGTATTAGTAGCTACTTTGGTTGGTATTATTGTTTGTGGAATTCCTAAGAATTTACTATTAAGTACCGCATCTCTACCTTTTTTGATAAGACCACCTAATAATCCACCACCACCAACTGAACCTCTAAAAATATTTTCACCATCTTCAGTCTCTCCAATTGTTTGGACAGTTGCTTTTCGCATCGTATCTAAAAGTGGAGTACTTCTTAGTGTTAATCTTGGTAATTCACTACCATATATAAATGGCATTGATGCCGTTCTAATTAACCTAACACCTGTTAGTTCTTCTTCTAACAAAGTTTCACTTAATTTAGCTCCTACGGTCTTTCTTGATACTCTAGCTAAAGCCATACCAACTGTATTTACAAATGGGTCTGCTGCTGATATACGAATATCTTTTGAATTTCGAATATCATAAGCTTCTTTTGCAGTCTTTCCACCTTGTGATGGAAGTTGTCTATTTTTAAATAATTCTATTAATGTAGGCATATCTTATCCGAATCCATATTGGTTTTTACTTGTTTTCTCAACACTACTTGCAACTCTTGATGTAACTCTTCTTCCATCCATATAAACATCCTTAGTCTGTTTAACAGCAGCTATAAGCATATCCATTTTAGCATCATTACCACCACCTCCACCTAAATTAGTACCAGCTACAAATGAATCATTATTATTTAGTGCAAGTGTTCCTTTTCCAGCAGTAGTAACCATAGTGTTACCATATCCAGAAGGTACACCACTTACATCATCTGCTGTTCCAACAGTACCTTTTGCACTTTTCATCATAGCTCCTAAACCAGCAACTCCAGCAATGGCTAAAGGAATACCTAAACCAAATGGTACTGCTGCAAAACTTCTAAATATTGCAGCAATAGCTCCTTTAAAACCCAATACTGCAAAACTCCTTGCTATCATACTTGCCTTCAAAAGTATAGGAATTATTCCCACTAGGAGTCCTGGTAGCCCACCAAACATAGTACTAATTTGAATTATGCCATTTAAAATACCACCAACTAATTGTGCAATTGGAGTTATTATTGACAGTACTATATCTAAAGCAGGAATTAGGGCTGTACCTAATGATGCTGCTACTCCTTTAAATGCATTACTTAATTTGTCTACTTGTCCTTGTGTTTCTTGTTGTAGTTTGAATTGTTCAACTTGAGATGCTAGTTGGTCTTTATTAATATTGGAAATATCTAATCCTTGAGAAATAGCTATATCAGCTGCTGCTTTTTGTTCATCATTTAGTGAACTTAACTTTTCTTGAGCATTTAATTGTTTATTAATTTCCTCAACACTCATACCAGCTGCTTTAGCAAGTTGTCTTTGTGTGAAGTAATCTTTATCTCTAAACTTACCACCTCGTTCAAGTTGTCTTAGAACTTCTTTGTTTGCTTCAATTGATTTACCAGCTGCTGCCAATGAACGAGCTTGAGTTAAACTAAATTGTCCACCAACGAATGTTGCTGCTACTAATTCATCTCCTATATTACTTTGAAAATCTAAAAGATGTTCAGTTGTTGATGCTACTGATTTTAAGTTTGTTCCCAATCTACGGGCTTGTACTGCTGCTTTTGTTAGAGCTTCAACATCACCATGGAAAAATGTTGATGCTATTTCAGCATTATCAGCAATATCTTCAAATATCTTAGCAGGTGCAACACCAGCTAGATTAGCCATATTGGTTGCCTGCATTGCAACACTTGTGGCTGTTTCTGAGGATAATCCACCAACTTGTTCAAATATACCTTGTACTTTTGCGGCAGAGTCTGCAGAAATTCCAAAGTTAGTATTTAATAATGTTAATCCACCTATTACCTCATCACTAAATCTAGCTATATCACTAAATTCAGATGTTAATGCACTCATAGTACCAAATAACTTTTCAGCATCTACACCTGCCATTCCAAGGTTTCTTTGTAATTCAATTGCCTGAGTTCTCATACCCTCCATTTGAGAGTTAGTCAAACCTGTTGTTTCTCTGAATCCTTTAGCTGAGTCTTCTAAATCAGTAAATGATTTTAGTGTAGCTACCAAAATGGCTCCAATTACAAATAAAGGACCTAATCCGACTTTTAGTGCACTTCCAAGTGTTCTTGCACCTCCTATTGCAGATTGTAGTCCTGCTGGTAACATTGACATTGCGTCACCTTGCTGCTTTTGTAGTTCAGTTAATACTTCTTGTTTTTGCTTTAATTGGTCTTTTAGTTCTAGATTCTTCTTAGCTATTTTTAATTGTTCGTTAGTAAGAACTCCTCTGTGTGCCTCCAAATCTCTTAACTCTCTTGTTAACTCACTTGTTCCAAGTAAATCATCTTGGGCTGTTTGAGTTGCTTTGGCTTGATTTGTTAAATTTCCGTTTATTGATTCTAAAACTTCTAATCTCTGCTTAGTTGTTTTACCCGCGGCTTTAGCAGCATCTGAAGTACGTTGTGAATATCTTGTTTCTAATTTTTTTTCTTTTGCAATTTGTTGATTTAAGGCTACAAGAGAACTTGAACCTTTAGCTTGTCCTGTAAGTTGTTTTTGGACATCCTTACCTAAAGCTTTATAATCTCTTGCAAACGAATCAAATGAATCAAAATATGCTTCCTCTACGGCTACTCTTTTTTCAATTGTAGTTAATTTAGCTTTTTCGGCTTTAAGTTGTGCTTTTTGTTCAGAAGTAATATTTTTAGTAAAACGCTCTAATGCTTGAACAGACTTTAGCTGTTCTTTATATTGTTCATTAAGTTTATCGTTAACTGCCATTTAAAAAGTATATAGTAATTTAGTCTATTTGTATGCCATACTTTTTAAGTATATCCATAGTAACTTTATCTCTTTCGATATGTTTAGATGCTTTTTTGTTTAAATCACCAATTTCTTTATCTATTTTTTGAAGGAGTGGATTATTCTTTATTAAATCATCGATTTTTTTTGGCTTTTTCTTTTTACCAAAAAGACCAAAAAACTCATTAACATTTTTCTTTGAAATTTTATATCGTGCCATAATTTGTTTATTGAATTATCTAAGTATAAATATTGTAAAATAGAAAAAGTTAGGATATAGAAGAGATTACTTCCTTATCCTAACTTTAGATGGAGTTTTTATATTTTTAGTTGCTTTATCGTTTGCCTTCTTTTCTTCCTGCTTTGTATCTACTAATTTATTATAATAGAAGTTTCTGAGGTAGGTTGGCATCTTATATACATCAAACTGAGTAAACCCTTTACCATAGTAACACATCTCAAAGATTTGACTGTGCAATGACGAACTATGATTCTTCCCCAGGCCAAAAAAAGTTCACCCCCAATGTAATAGGCACCTCTTCCTCCTCCCCATCCGAATGTATATGGGTATAAACCATATCCATATCCGGTTGTATTTTTTTAACATAGTTTCTAAATGCTCTACTATCTCTAACTAACATATTAGATGCATACTTGTTAACGACACCCACTTCAGAGTTTCCATCAACTGATATAATCATATATTTTAATCGAGTAGTAATATCAAAGGATGAATCTTTATTAAACTTCTCCAATGCTGCAATATCTTTTTCAATTGCTTTTTCATCACCATGTGTTAGTAACTTGAATATTAATTTATTACTTTTAGTTGGTGTTGTAAACTCAAACTCATTTTTGTTATGAAATTGAGATAAATCAACTTCTTTAGTGTTTACCTTTGATAAATGCACAATAGCTTCAGTTTCTTCACCTAAATGTGTTGAATAAAAATTCATTGGATATTCAGGCCCATAACCTAATACTCTAGTTGCAAGTATAATTGCGTTTTTATCACCAATAGTAATATCATCAATATTTACATCATCTACAATAATAGATTCAAATAACTTATCTAACACAATACCCCTTTTAATAAGATTTTGTGAAGATAGGATATCCTCTTCCTTGGCAGTCATATACTTTAGTGTTACTTTTCCCGATGATAGTGGGTTTTCCAATGGATAGACCTTACCTTCAGATGGTAAGTCTATTACTTCCGTTGGAAAATCGTATTTCTTTTCGCTCATAATTTAACCTTTATTAGTTGTATATATAAGTATATCGAAATGAAAAAGTTATAAAATAAAAAAGGTTCTCAATAAGAGAACCTTTTTAATATAGATAGTAGTGAATAATATCTTAAAATTCCAAGATAGCGTAATCGTATGCTAATGTTAATTCAATATCAGCAGGGTCATTGGAAGAGAAATCTAAATCATTGAAGTTTGCAGCTACAATAAATGCACCTTTCAACTTCCATTGTTCGATTTTATCTCCAACAGGCCCTAGCATATAAAAATCAATATCTTTTTTGTAGAAATCGGCATAACCTTTTCTACCAGTCAATGATTCGTATCCTAAACGTACCCATTCCATCACTTGTTGAGCACCAGAAGGAACGATTGGGTCATACATTGTTAATGTAATATCTTGCCATTCACCTTTACCTTGTAGTTTTCTATAAGTGTTGATGTGGTCTAATTTCACCTGCTCAAAGTTAATTGAAGGTCTACTTGTGGTCTTTATAAGGTATGATTGAATTCCATCAATCTCCATTATATACCTGTTCTTCATCTTCGGTTCGAAGTTGGTGAACATCATTTCGTTAAATTCTAATACTTCTGCCATTTTTTTATTTCCCTTTTATACTAATAAATATTAGTTATTCATTTTTTTGTTTTATGCTGAGAAAGATGCTCCAGTTGGTAAGATGTTGAAATCAATTACAATGAATTCAGCTGTCTTAGCAGGTTGTAAGAATATCTGTCCAGCAAGTATGTTTCTATCAACCACATCAGGTCCGTTGTTAGATTCATCCATAACTACTTTAAATGCGTACAATCCTTGTCTTTGTTGTATTCCTTCTAAATAAGGTTGTACAGTATTAATGAATCTACCTCTTGTCTGAGCCGTATTTTGTTCAAATACTAAGAATCGAGATGTAGAAGCAACAAACTTCTTAACGTTGATTAATAATCTTCTAACATTAATTCTATCAAGTGCTGATGCTTTATCTTGCAACGTTTTCTGTCCAAATGCTACAATACCTTGTCCAGGGAAAGAAGCGATTGGATTTACTTTGTTTTCATATAAAGTATCTCTTTCAGAGTGTGTTAATCTATTCAATACACTAACTGCTCCTATAATACCTCCTCTATTCAAACCAGCAGGTGCGAACCATTCAGCTGCAATAGCGTCATTTGCTGCATATACTGCGGGTAGTAATACTGAAGGTGGAACTGAGATTAGTTTATTTGTATTCGAATCTACTGTCTTAACCCAAGGGTAATAAGAACCTATATAGTTTGAATCAATTGCGTTAGCCTGAGTTGTTACCTGAGTTATTGTATCGTTTACTCCAGTTAAATCAGCTATATAGAAACAATCTTGTCTAGCTTCAACCATATCCAATACATCAGTTACAACTGCTGGGTGTAATCTTCTTACAATACCAGGAGTTACTACCATATTGATATCATACTCATCAGCGTTTGAAATTGCGTTCACACTTTTAGCGTATGCTTTTGAACCAAACTTAGTTGAATCAGTTAAATCAAATCCTTGCGAATTTCCAGTTGAAATTGAAGAACCTAAAGCGATTTCTCTATTCGGGCTCATTCCATCAAATCCACCTTGGAAACCAACAGTGAATTGTCTCTTAATCATATCAGCAGAATTTGAACCAGTCATTTCTAATGTTAAACCAACTCCACTTATATTCCCATCAAATCCAAACACTACGTTAGAACCAACTCCTACACTTTCAGGTAGAGGGTTCATATAGTTAGCGTTATCTTCTTTTATACCAATTGATTCGAAATCGAATCCAGCATAATATTGTGGGTTACCAGCGGTGTTAGCTTCTGAACCTGTTTGGTAAACAGCTGCAGGAACGATAGTTTCAACAATTGCTTTAATTGGGTTAGAATAAGCTCCATGTCCAAATGGTGCAGCAGATACAGGGTATGAACCTTGCTCTCCAACTTCTACTCTAAGATACTTAGAGTTGTTTATCCAATCACCATTTTCGGTAATCTTTCCATTTGAATCAATTGTACTATATCTATCACCAATTACTCTAGCAATATAATTTGCTGAGCCTGGATCTAAGTTAACATTATTAAATGATTCTAATACTGATTTTCTTTTATCTGTATCTTCGTAAGAACGGATAGTTAATGAGAATACTGAATAATCAGTACCACCATCTTCACCAGCTGCCTTCACACCAGATATAGAAACTTTAAATCTTTTATTTTCACCATTACCATGTCCTAATGTATGGAAACGGAATAAATCATATCTTTCACCGGAGATTAATTGTGATTTTACATATGGCGTTACTGCCGTACTAGCATCGTAAGTAAAGTTTTGAGTTGGTAATACAACTGCTTGAATTACATTCTTATCAGTTATACCATCATATGCATTCTTAAAGTAAGAATATGAATATGCATCTTTCGAACCTCTTGGATTAGAACCGAATACATCAGTTACATCGTTATTATCAGTTGAGTCTAAAGAAGAAGATACTTCTCCAATTCCACTACCACTAACAACAAATGAACCAGTTGCTCCTCCATCTGATATAGTGAACCCATCAAATCCAACTTCTTCATCACCACCATGTGTTGAGTGAAGTGTTGAAATTAATTTAAGTCCAGCTGAACCAGTTACTGCAATACCAATAGGTGCTACTTGACTATAACCATCTACACCTGCTACTCTAACAATAGTTGCACTTCCTGCTTCCCTTAAATAGTTCTGCACTGCATACTCTGTATAGTAAGTACCATCCGGTGTACCAAATTTTTCTTCGAACTCCGATTGTGTTCGAACTACTGTGGGAACAAACGCTGGGCCTTTCTTAAAAGGTCCAATGAACGCTGCTCCAATTTCTCCAACCCCTTGTGCTAAGAACGAAAGGTCATTTTCTCTCGTAAATACTCCAGGTGATACAATTCTTTCTGCCATATTATCTCCGTTTATTAAATAAACAATTTAGTTATTACAAATATAAATATAACTAAAACGTTGAAACCATTAATTATTCGCCACCACCATCTACTGGTGTTGGTGTTACTGAACCTGTTGACCATGGAAGATTTTCATCTCCTACTTCTTCGGATGCATCATCCACCTCATCGATACCTTTTTGTATTTGCTCTGAAATGTGGTCCCAATATCCATTTGGACCTGTTACTGATGAAGAAACCCAGCCGATTACTAACTCTTGAGTTAAATCTCCAAAAGCTACAAATTCATCAACTGAACCAGTATTAAAGTCAATTGGAGTTGCTCCAATGAATCTACCTTGTGTTCCAGTTGTTCCCTCTGTACCTATAAGTTCCCAACGTGCGTGTAATACAACATTTGCATGCTCACCTACTGTTTTTTTAGTCATTTGGGTTATTCCCCAAGAATAAGTTACTGCCATTTTTATTGTCTTTTATATATATAAGTATATAGGTTGTTCTCCAAACGGAAAACTAACACCTATAAATATAACCAAATTTAGTTAAACACAAATATTATTCTATACTTCCAGATGTTTCTACAAAACTACTTGATAAATTATTCCATACACCTTGAATGAATAATGATTCACTTGCTATTAAATCATCTGAGTTTGCTGAATCATAAAAAGTATGAGTATGATTTCTATTAATTTCTTCACCATTTTCAATAAATGAAATTCGTTTAACAATCTCAATACTTGGATTTTGAACATTAACATCTAATTTGTTTAAAACTATTTCTTTTACTATTGCCATTTTACTTTTTGTTTAATAATTGTTTTATCATTTCTTTCATTTCAGAAAGTTCTGATTTTAAATATTTAATTTCTTCTTTTTGAGAATCAACTATTTCTTTTTGTTCGTTTATTGCATTTACAATAAGTGGTACAACTTTATCATATTGGATTGTCATATAATCATACCCCAATTGTTCAGCAAGAGGAGCTTTATGAACAATTTCCGGTAATACTAATTTTACATCTTGAGCGGATAAACCTACTTGTAGTTTTTTTCCTTCATATCCAAGTAAATTAGCTTCTTTATTATTTCTATAATAGAAACCATTTAATTTACCGATTTTATCAAGAGCGTTTTCAATATCACCTTCCTTATCCTTCAATCTCATATCAGAATAGTAAGCGATTACGTTTCCACTTGCACGCATATCACCACTTACACCCCAACCATAAGATTCTGCTGTTCCTTTTCTACTACCATTGTAGAATATTCCAAACGTAGAGTTTAGATATCCTAAAGTCATCCACTCATTGTTTACATCATTGTATAAACCAACAGGTGAACTCATATTGTGCATAAGTACTACTCTACCACCGATAGACCATCCTTCATATCCACCTACATCAGAACCATAAGTTGCAACAGTACCATACTGTCCACCTTCATCTCTTACTGACCTCATACCACAACCTCTATCTTGGAAGTAGAAACCAGTTGAACCTTGTGCTCTAAACCAATCGTTTGCTAATACATAACGAAGTTGTGATGTAGATGCAGGGTCTAAATAATATCCAGTAGAATTTGAATCATAGTATCTACCAGCGTACATTGAACCACCATTACCATTATTCTCATCAAGAACAGGTATTGTTCTCCAACTTCTCCATCCACTCCAAGTACTTCTGAATCTCAAGTTGGTAATTGGTCCACCAACCATTTGCCATCCATAACCAGATGTATTAGAGTTTTTGTAATGATATGATTGTATCCCAACCCAGTGAGATGTACCTGATGGTTGATTACCTGGATTACTCCAAGAATCGATAAAACCAGAACCCCAAGTTGAAACAACGTTCATATCTTGTCTACCCCATCCCATTGCACCAGTCCAATAATCACTATTACCAGTTTGACGAGGTCTACTTCTATAATATGCAGCATTGTTTCTAGAATGACCTGGTTTATTAATATAAGCCATTGTTCTATCACTCACACCTTCGAATCTCGTAGAGTGTGCAGATGCACCATCGAAATAATAACCAGTATTATTTGAATCATAAATGATTGGTGCTCTTAATGAAGAACCCGCTTGTAAGTTGTAGTTTACATATACGTTATTTCCTCCTAATGGGTCAGTAGCGTTGTTAACAGACATTACCTGCGTTGCCATATTGTAATCGTTGTAGAAACGCATACCATTGTAGTTAGCGTTTGCTCCAAACTTAATACCAGTATGGAATGCGATTCTTAAATCAGGATATCTATAAGACCAACCACCACTTTCTCTAAAGATTGCGTATGCTGAACTTCTACCTGATGAGAAGTACATACCATATGTATGGTCACTTGATACATCATATCTATTTCGTAAATCATTTGTACGAAGTGAATTCATAATAGCATCACCTTGACCAGAACCAAAGTAGTATGCCGTATTTTCTCTTTCATAGAAGATATTAGCACGAGCATCATTCATCATTGTCGTACCACCACCATTCCAATAGTATGCAGTATTATCTCTATCATAGATAAAGTTAACCTGAAGTGTACCATTGATATATGTTGTTCCACCTACATACCAGTTAATATATGTTGAGTTTCCAGACCTAGCATCTAAGTGTAGGTTACCATTTGTTGTAGCAACAGATGCCTCATTACTATATCTACCATTTGTACCAACAGCTAAATACCTACCCCAAGATGGGTTAGGTCCATATAATGTTCCACCTCGTTGTCTACCAGCTTGATTACTTGTTGAATTAGGGTCATAATAATATCCAGTATCATTTGAATCGTAAAAAACAGGTGCTCTCATCGAACCTCTAGCTAAACCATATCCACTACGAGTTGCTAATTCCCAAGTTCCATTGTACATTAACTCTACATAAGAGTTTCTCAACATATAGATAGCCCACTCATTTTCAATATCATTATAGATACCAGCAGCGTTTGAATGGTCATGCATAAACACCCAATTACCATTAATTGAGTATCCACCCCAACTACTTCTAGTAGTTGAAGTTTGAACAGTACCATAGTTACCAGTTACTGTATCTCTACCTACTCTAAATTCTAATGTACTATTATCAGAATAGAAATAAGTACCATTATCATTTGCGTGTCTAATTGCCCAACTTCCACCAGCATCTAAAATACCAATGTTGTTACTATTATCAGCGTAGTAATATCCTCTAAGAGTATTTCCAGAAGTGTACATACCGATTTCAACTGTCGATTGTCCACCATATAATCTCCATCTTCTATTAGAATCTGAATACCAATGCATTCCAGTTGATTGGTTATATAAACCTTCTCCACTATTATCATTTCTGAACCAGTTTCTAGCATATACTTCATTTGCTCTTATAGATGTATTGAAATTAGAATCTGAAGCGGGGTTAGAATAATATCCAGTATTATTATAATCGTAATATATTGGTGAACGATGTTGGTTGAATGCATAAACAATACCATCAGTATCAGACCTCCAAGCTTCTCTATTTGATGAATAGAAAGTTCTCGTTCTTCTACCTGAATAGTAATTCAGATAAATATCATGTCCATTATATGAATCGATATGTAAGTTACCACCTAAATATATT
>Ga0209711_10003899_pt1 | contig 12311 bp, 13 predicted proteins | sample ArcticOcean_MG_C_7_FD_187441 | JGI IMG/M metagenome (GOLD analysis project Ga0209711, IMG submission 187441) | Marine microbial communities from western Arctic Ocean - ArcticOcean_MG_CB11_88 (SPAdes) (version 2) | ecosystem: Environmental > Aquatic > Marine > Oceanic | place: Arctic Ocean... | reverse complement strand
TAAACCTTATTATTTAATGATTTTTTTTAACCTAAACCACTATTTTGAGTTTGAGTGAGTCCAATTTATAACAAAAATCAAGTATGCTGTTTGAGAATGAAAAAACTTATTTATATGAAAAAAAAAGAATGCCTTATATTTGGAGCCACTGGCAGTATATCTAATTCAATAATTAATTCTTTTAAATTCAATAATTTTTTTATTCATGGAGTATCAAAGAGATCAAAACAAAAAATAAAAATTAATAATTATAAACATCATTTTTTTGATATTACAAAAGGGATAAGCATAAAACTCAAAAAGATTTTAAATTCTAAAGAGTTAAAATTTATTGTTTTTGCTGTAAATAAAAAAGAAAGAAAAAAAAATTTAGAATTTGATACCAATATACTTCTTAAGTATCATTTTTTTTTCCCGATTAAAATTGCAGAATTTCTTAAAAAAAAAAAAAATATTCAGTTAATTATAATTAATTCTGACTGTATATTTACCACTAAAAGCAAGTTTCCTTATTCAGTTTCAAAATTAGCTTCTGCTTTTTTTGTAAAATATGCCGCTTTACTTTTTCCAAATTTGAAGTTTTTTTCAATACTAATGGGTAAATTGAATATTAAAAATCTCAGCAAGTTAGAATCTTTACTCAATGAGCTTATAAAAAACTATACAAAATATAATTCTAGGAATTTTCCTATTGAAAAGAAAAAAAACCAATTAGAACTTTATTAATGGTCTTAGCACTTTACCCTTATTAAAATCTTTGATTGCTAGGTTTATGTTTTTGAAAGAATAGGTTTTATAGACTTTTCTTATTTTAGAAAAACTTAATTTTTTTATTATTTTACTGTAATTATTAATATTATCTTCTAATGAAACATCATTCCCTGAAAAACCATAAATTTTTTTTCCAAATATTAAGTCATAGGGGTTTATTTTAATTTTCTGTCCTATTTTGGTATTTCCAGCAAGAACAAATGTTCCTTTTTTAGATAGATTTTTATATGCAGATTGCATCATTACTTCACTTCCAGAAAGTTCAATATTAAATTGAATTTGCTCTTTATTGATTTCACTATCGAATTTTTCCTTGTCTTTTAAAACATCAAAATTATAAGTTTTTTTACACCCAAATTTTTTAGCTATATGTAAATTTTTTTTGTTTCGATCCACAGCATAAATATTTTTAAATCCTAGATTCTTTAGAGCTATTATGCTCATTAGCCCTACACCTCCAGCACCATAGACGCCTACATAGTCTTTTTTGTCAAACTTATCAAAATATTTTAAGACTATTCCAAACCCAGTAGGAATAGCACACCCTAGCAACGCCGCTATGTCTAATGGTAATTTATGTGGCACTTTGTAGACTCTGCTTTTTGATACTAAAGTTATTTTTGAAAAGGTACTTACGTGACCTGAGTTTATTTTTTTTCCGTCAAAGTCCTGATAATATGGACTAGCTTCATCTTTTATTTTTTTCTTAATCCATGAAAGTATTACTTTTTCGCCAATTTTAAATGTTTCGACATTAGTTCCAATTTTTAAAATTTCGCCACTTGCCTCATGACCTAAGGTGTGAGGAAGATATGAATCCTTTCCCTTTTTCCCGTTAATTTCATTTAATTGAGTCCCACAAATATAAGAATACATAACTTTAACTAGTATTTGGTTTCTGCTTGGCTCAGGTATTTTAAGTGTTTTAATTTCTAGTGGTTTTTTAGTTTTTTTAAGAATTGCAAAAACAGATTTATTATAGAGCGTCATTCAAGCTTAGTTGTCTTTTCTTTTCTAGTTATTATTTATGATTTTGGTAAAATTTTTCAATTGTTTTAACCATGTGCTCTATATGTTTTTTTTGTATAAACTCATGAACAGGTAAAGACAATGATGTATTTGCTAATTTTTCAGCTATTGGAAAATCACCTTTTTTATACTTTAAATATTTAGCGGCTTTTTGAAGGTGTACAGGAATAGGATAATGAACTTTTGCGTCTATATTATTTTTAATTAAGTATTTCTGTAACTTGTCTCTACTGTTTACGTTTATATGATACAGATGAAACACTTCTTTTAAGTATTTTAACCGATCTACAAGCGTTATTTTTTTATTTTTTAATAGAAGATTATCAAGCATTGTTGCATTTTTTATTCTTTTACTTGTGATGTTATCAAGCTTATTTTTCATTTTATAGTTTGCGACAGCAGCCTGAATTGTGTCTAGTCTAGAATTATAACCAAAAATTTCAACATTATTTCTATCTTTTAGCCCGTGATTTCTAATGAGACATAATTTTTTTGCTAATGCTGTTTTGTTAGTTACAATAAAACCTCCGTCTCCCCATACGTTTAAGTTTTTAAGTGGGTGCATACTATAGGTGCATGTATCACCGTAATTAACTAGGTGTTTGTTTTTGAATCTTGCTCCAATAACATGGGCACTATCTTGAACAATATGTAACTTATATTTTTTAGCTATAGAGAATATTTTGTCCATCTCACATGGTCTACCTGCCCAGTGCACAGGCATTATTGCTTTAGTTTTTTTTGTTATAGCTGCTACTATTTTTTTTTCATCAATATTGTAATCTTTTTTTACATCTACAAAAACTGGTTTGGCACCAGCAGTTACTATGGACCCTACGGTAGCAACAAAAGTGTACGGAACAGTAATTACTTCATCTCCAGCGCCAATTTCTAGCGCTTTTAAGCTTAACAATAAAGCGTCCGTCCCATTTCCAACGCTTATAGCATATTTGGCTCCGGTTCTTTTAGCAAAATTTTTTTCACAAAGATCAACTTCTTTCCCAAGTGTGTAATCTCCTTTTTTGACTACCTTTTCTACTTCTTTGAAAATCTTTGAATAGTCAGCAAATTGCTCGACTAAATAACTATGGTTAATTTTTAATTTTTCGTTTTTTTTATATTCAAGGGGTAAAAAGTTTTTCATTATTTTTTAAAATTTTTATCGTTATAGGTTAAATCTTTTTTTGATATTTGTTTAATATATTTATTATGATGAATTATTATCTTTTGTAAGCCATCTTTTAAAGTAAAAACAGGTTCCCAGTCCAGCATCTTTCTTGTTTTTTTAGTGCCAAGTTTGTATAAAAAATCTTGTCCTACTCTTGCTTTTGATCTTACTGTTAGTTTTTTTATATTATAGGACTTTAAGTCACACACATTTTTAATAACATCAATTACGCTATTAAAGCTATTTCCAGAAAAATGGTAAGTTTCTCCAGTTTTTCCTTTTAATAGAATTTTATTTATTCCATTGCAAAAATCGTAAGAAAAAATAAAATTTCTTTTTGATTTTCCATTTCCTTCAACTGGAAATTTTTTTTTGCTGTCTATACACGCTATCAATTTTGGAATTAATCTATGCAAAGGTTGGCCTGGACCATAAAAGTTTGAGAACCTAGAAATTATCAACGGAAACTTAAAGTGACTAAGATAATTTTTAAGCAAAATTTCAAAACTTAATTTAGATGTGGCGTATGGTGTATTAGGATTAAATATATTGCAATCTTCATTAATATTTTTTTTTGATGAGCCAAAAACTTCTGGAGTTGATATGTAAATATATTTCTGCAAAAAATTACTCTTACTTAAATATTCTATCATTTTAGCTTTAGATAAAACATTTGTTTGAAAATAAATTTCCGGATTAACCCAACTTTCGTTAACCATACAGATAGAAGCAAAATCTATAATGGCATCTGGTTTTAGTTTAGCAACTAAGCTTACAAGCTTGTTTGATTTTTTTGATAAATCAACTCTGTATTCCCTAAATTGCTTAAAATTTTTATTATATTTGTATGGTAGATAACTATCTTTTTTTTTTCTTCTGAAGGTTCCAAATATTTGGTAATTGTTTTGAGTTAATAAATAATCAACTATTGATGCTCCTGAAAAACTTGAACATCCTAAGACTAAAATTTTTTTTTTCATTGAAATTAAAAAGGCCCCTTAAAGTTTAGGTCTGGTACATCGTGATGAATATTGGTGCTAGATTTTAAAATTATTTTTTTGTTAGTTAATATTTTAATCTTATCAAAGATATCTTGTTTGCTAACATAAAAATCTTTTGTGTAGAAAGTGCTTGTTGGTGAGGGAACATCGGGTAAAGTAAGCAGGATAGGTGGCTTCGATAGTATAATTTTTTTATCTAAATAAATCTGAGTTATTATTTCTGATCCTATAGAACAGATAGGATGCGATATAGTATCAAGAACTAAAAGTTTTTTTGTTTTTTGAAGTGATTTTTTAATTACCTTTAAATCTAAAGGTTTGATTGTTCTTAGATCTACATGGTCATATGAAATATTATTTTTGTTGAGCTCTTTTTTGACGGACAACATTTCTAAAGTAGACAACGAGTAAGTCACGACCGTAAAGTCATTGCCTCTACTTAATAGCTTTGATTTGCCAATCTGATTTTTAATATTTTTTTTAATAATTGTTTTTTCTTCTACTCCATGTAACCACCTATGTTCTATGAAAATTACTGGATTTGGATCTCTTATAGAGGCTTTCAAGAGATTGTAGGCATCTGATGGCAATGTAGGCATAACTACTTTTAATCCAGGTATATGAGCAAACCAACTTTGTAAACTTTGCGAATGTGTTGGTCCTTGGCCCCAGCCTTTACCGACAACTAATCTAATTGTTATTGGTACATTTTTCTGTCCACCAAACATGTAGTGCCATTTTGCTGCACTATTTACCAATTGATCCATTGCTAATAAAAAAAAATCTAATCTTTGGTGCATCATCACACAGGGATTTTTGTAAAGCGACATGCCTATGCCAATTCCTGTCATTGCGTTTTCTGAAGTAGGTGTTTCGAACACTCTATTATTTCCAAATTTTTTCTCTAACCCTATTGTGGTTCCGAAAAATTTTAAGCTATCGTTTACACCAAGACCAAAACACACAAGTTTTTTGTTTCGTCTCATCTCTTCAGTCAACGCAAGATTAATTGCTTGGGCGTATGTAGTGTTCATTTTTTGTAAACTAAGTTTTTAATTTTATTAAATTTAGGTTTCTTAAATTTTTCAATAGCAGTAAAATCTATATTAATATTTTTAATAATATTTCTTTCTAAAGAATCTATTTTTTCTTTTTTAATCAAATTTTTTTTAATAAGATAATTTTTACTAAAAATTAAAGGATCTCTTTTTTTCCAATTTTCCAACTCTCTCTGAGTTCTGTAACCGAGGCTAGTATCGTCATTGGGTCCACAATGCTCTAAATGTCTGTAAGTTTCAATTTCAATAAAATGTGGGTAAGGTTTATTTCTAATCTTATTAAATATTTTTTTGAAATTTAAAAAAAGTTTGAATGGATTATTTTGACTAAACTTGTAAGATTTCGCACCAATTGCTTCAGCTAATTTGTATAATTTTCTGTTTTTGGGTTGTCTTTCCTTTAAATGAGTGTAAACAGAATAAAAATTATTTTCACATATAAAAACTACGGGAAGTTCCTTTACTACACAAAAATTTAAAGATTCATAAAAAACACCTTCCTCTAAAGAAGCGTCACCGACATAGATGCATACTAAATTTTTTTGTCTATTAATTTTTAGTGAGTAGGCTAATCCCACTCCTATTGGGATCGAATTTGAAACTATAGCAGTACTTCCATAAAAATTGTTTTTTAAATCAGTTAAATGCATGGATCCCCCAATGCCTTTACTGCACCCTTCTTCATAGCCATGAAGTTCTGCATATAATTTTTTGGGGCTCCCTCCTTTTGCTAAATAATGTGCATGAGATCGATGATAACTAATTGAGATATCTTTTTTATTTAAAGCTAAACCGCTTGTTGCGGCCACAGCTTCTTGACCAATAGACAAATGAGTTGGGCATCTCATTAAGTTATCTTTATAATTTATTGAAATCTTCTCTTCTACAAGACGTATTTTTTTTTGAAGCTCATAAATCTTTTGATAAATTTCTTTATTCATTATGGTTTAAACCAATAGAAATCTCCAGTATATCCAGATTCTAAAAATAGCTTTTTCCATTCTTCGGTGTGAAGTATTGTTTTTGCTGTTAAGTTCCATAAATTCATCAACTCTTGCTCTTTTTCATTCGAATAGGCATCTACAGTTATAAATTTATACTTTTTAGACACTCTTTCAATTTCTTGAAGAGATTCTTTGCATTCTTTGAGGTCTAAATTGTGAATGGTAGTAATAGAAATAACTAAATCAAAAGTATTATCTGCATAATTTAATTTTTTTGCATCTCCAGTTTTTAAATATTTCTTGATTTCAGGTTTTGCATTTTCTATAGCATAGTCAGAAATATCTATACCTACGACTTCTAATTTAGGGTTAGCTTTTTTAAAATCGTAAAGCATAAAGCCTTTTCCACATCCTATATCTAAAATTTTATCTCCATCTTTTAAATTGTAAAACCTAATGAAGTCAGGAATTGTATTAACCCAAAATTTTTCATTATAATAATAACCACCATAACCATTGCTGCGATCTCCGTCAAAAAAATCTTTACCAAATTTTCTTGCTAACGCTTGCTGTTCAGGAGTTTTTGTTGATCCTCTTTTTGAAATATCTCTTTTTGCCTTAGGATACTTGGACAATAGATCTGTTTCTCTTCCAATCCTATTTAACATTTAGTTTTTTCATTTTTATTAAATTATAATTATTTTTTCCAAATTTATTTGGTTTTGTTTTGCTAAATTGTAAAATCAATTCATCTATAGAATCATCTATGCTAAACTTAGGTTTAAAACCAGTTTTTATTAATCTTGATGAATCTTGCCTATAAGACCTTATATCTATCTTTTTTTTTACTACCAACTTAGCACCTGTTTTTTTTTGAATTCTTTTAGCTACTTGCATAATGCTTAAATTTTCAAACCCCATATTATAAATATTATGTTTTAATTTTTTTTTAGTAAACAGCAAGTGATCAACAACTCTTATAATATCTTTTAAATTTACAGTTGGTCTTATTTGACTCCCACCTTCTACAAAAATTTTTTTTTTATAAAAAGCATCAAAAGTTAATTTGTTAACTGTGAGGTCAAGTCTTAGCCTTTTAGAAAAACCAGATACAGTTGCTGGCCTTAAACACTTTATGTCAATTTTGTTTTTGTAACTCAAAAAAACTCTTTCAGCGATCATTTTAGTTTTATTGTAAACAGATATAGGATTCAGCTTCAAGTCTTCTGTAACTTTTTTTTCCTTTTTTACTCCATACACACTCCCTGAACTAAAAAAAATAATTTTTTTGACTTTATTTTTAATTGCATGTTCTGCTATTATTTTAGACGCTAAAACATTTGTTTCCCAAGATAAATTTGGGTTTGATTCTACAGTAGGATCGTTCGCTATATTAGCTAAATGAATAATAGTGTGAATATTTTTAATATTTATTTTATCAAAATTTCTTACGTCCTCTTTAATTATTTTTAAATTTTTTTGCTTTGAGTGATTTGTACCAAACCATAAATTATCTACGATAGTAACTTTATGATTGTTTAATAAAAGATAGTTGGTTATTTCTGTACCTATATATCCGCAACCACCTGTGACTAGAAAATTCATTATTATTTTTATATATTATTTAAGGATATAACTTAATTGTTTTTAGAGAGTACCGTACATAAAAAACTAGAATTGCCTATTTGGTCTGCAGAAAAGCTTCCTGGTCTCAACAGCCTTTTTTCTCTTTTAGTTTATTTAAATGCACGGCTCTTTCGTCTGCAGCTTTTGTGGCTTCCTCTATATTTTTCATAGTTACTCCATATCCTGGTAGAAAAAATAATATAGCTCCTATATTATGAGGACTTCCAGGTTTTTTTGCTTTTTGAGCTTCGTCCTTATATTGATTTGCTTTAAGAATTTCAGCAGATAACTCCTTACAATTTAACTCATTGTCATTTGGACCAATAATATTAACAACCGTGGGGGTTGCGCAAGATGTTATAAAAAAAAATAAAGTTAATAATGATAAAAATTTTTTCATTCAAGGATACATAACACAAGGGATATTTTATTACCAGTTCCCCCAAATATTATTATTTCTTTAAAAAAAAACATGACAAATATTCATGCTTTATTTGACGTCATAAATTATCTCTATCCATAAAGTCAGGATCGTTTGTATCGGGTCTTTTTTTCCATACAGTAGTAAAGTATTTTCTTTTTATTTCTATAAGAATTAATAATAATCTCTTCATAATAAATATTCTCTCACCAAGGCTTTTGAGTGTCAAGATTTTGAATTAGTGTTGATTTTATTGGTAGCGGGAAGTGGGATCGAACCACTGACCTCAGGCTTATGAGTCCTGCGCTCTAACCTCTACCCTCTCCTTAACGTTGTTATACAACAAAACTTTTTTAAGCAAAACCTCTATTTTGAATCTGAGTGTGATCAAATTGTGATCAAAATGTAGTATGATATTTTGGAAATGAAAAAACTTTTATGACATTATTATTAACTTTCTTACCTAGTCTCTTAATTGTGTTTTATTTTGTATACTCAGATAGATTTAAGGAACCTAAAAAATTATTTTAATCACATTTATATTACTCAACATCATCAACATAAATTAACCATAACTAACTCAGATTCACTCGTCAAGAAAGGACTAAACCCCCCAATGACCCCCAAAAAAATCAATAGTTTCATAGTTTACGGCCATATTACGCCTAGAATTTTTATGCTAGCATATTAAATAATGACAACTTTACTAATCACCATAGTTCCATCGTTTCTAATCCTACTTTATTTTTTTTTTTCAGATAAATTTAAAGAACCAAAAGGCACAGTAGCAATAGTTTTTGTACTTGGGATTTTAATTTGTTTGCCAGCAGGAATCTTGAATAATTTTATGTTTGTCAACTTTGGTGATGTAGGTAGTGAAAAGGATCTAACTCATAGTTTTCTTGGACCTGCATGGACTGAAGAGATTTTAAAATTTTTAGTTTTATACGCAATAGTTTTAAGAAGGAGTGAGTTTAATGAACCAATGGACGGCATAGTTTATGGAGTTGTAGTTTCTCTTGGTTTTGCAACATATGAAAACTATGATTACGTTTTTAGACTTGCTGAAACTTGGGAAATTGCACCGCAACAACTTGCCATATGGAGATCTTATAGTGCTGTACCGATGCATGGATTAAATGGCTGTATAATGGGTTTTTATTTTGGAATGTATGCTTTTACAGGAAATAAAAAATTTATGATTTATTCATTATTATTTCCATATTTAATTCACGGCTTTTACAATTTCTTAGAATATCCATTTCATTTTTTAATTATCGTATTTTTAATTTTTTATGCTAAAAAATTACATAGACATTTAAAAGATCTACAAATGCAAAAAAAATCTGAAAATGAGAAATTAAAGATATGAGATATAAATTTTATTTTTTGATTATATTATTTTCTATAATTTCAAATTTTGCTTATGCAAAACCAAGATGTGATATTTTTTTTGACAAACTCAAAAATGAATATGCAAAGCTTAGTTTATCCGAATCTGCAATTTTTACTGAAAACAGCTTTGGCTTTAATTTAGCAACGAAATACATTAAAAATTTAGCTGAAATATTAAATTCAGGTGATTCGTCTTATCTTAAAGGTGATATTATAGAGTTAAAAAAAATAATAAAAACAAATCAAGAGCTAAGAAAAGAAAATAAGAATATAATTATTTTTGATGATCGACTTTTTAAAGTCAATAAATCAAAAGAAGGCTATTTTAGAGTAGGCAAAATTAGAAATCAAAGGCTTGCATTTTTAATTAAACCCAATGACTTGATATTAAGTGTTAACGGTAAAGACATTAGAAAACTTGATTTATATAACCTTCAAAGTGTTGATGGGTTAAAAATATTGGAAGATATGTTTGATGAAGACGAAGAAGTTGAAATTGTTTTTCAAAGTTATGATGAAAAGGGAAAAAAATTTAAACAAAAGATAAAACTTATAAATAAAGAGGTTAAATATGACTCTCCTTTTTTAGATTTCTACATTGAATCAATAGATGTTGATGAAAAAAATGGAAAAATAGATGCTACTTTACGAACAGATTTTCTATATACACTTCCAGACACCTTTCCAATTACTAAACTTGCAAGAGAAGTACTTTTTTATCAGGATAATGATGGAACCAAATGGTTTGAAGAGTGCATTTATTCAATTAAAGAATGGGATTCAATTGACACTATAGACCCAAATTACGGGATAGTTTTCAAAAATTTGATATCAAAAGATAACTCTAAATTTAATGGAGAATATCTAATTTACCCTTTGTTAGTTGGCTCACAAGAAGGTGTTTCAAAGGATGAATTGGAAATAACATTTAGATCTAAAGGAGAGTACAGGTTTAAAAATGAATTTAAATTACACTCTTTTCCATTTGATCGACAAGAAGTTAAAATACATCTATATCAATCTAGCTATTCTCTTGGATCATTCGAAGCAAGTATAAGTCCTTACATTGATAGAGAGCTAGGAGCATTTGCAGAAAAAAACAATATTCAGGGTTGGAACATTGTTGATTATAAAGCTGATTATAAAACATTCAAACCCCCTAACTACGGTTGGTACACAGATGGTGTTGAGGTATCTATTATGCTTGAAAGAAAGAGCAGTTATTTCATTTTTAAAGTTATTTTTCCAATATTACTAATTCTTTTAATATGCTGGTCTGCAATTTGGATTGATCCAAAAGAAATTGAGTCCAGACTAACTATTACAATTGTGTGTTTACTTTCACTTATTGCTTATAATTTTGTAATAGATTCTGATATGCCTAAGTTAGAATATCTGACAATAATGGATTATATAATTTTAATTTCCTATATTTATGCAGCAATTCCAAATTTTTTAAGCATCTATAGCTTTCAACTTAATAAAAAAAACAAGGTTTTGACTTCAAAGTATGAAAGTTATCAAAAAAGATATGGACTATTAAGTTACATATCAATAGTTTTTTTAATCATAATATTTAATGCTAGTTCTGCTCCCGAGCATACAAATTCATTTTTTACATGGACCTCAATGAGAAATTAATATTTTCTTATTTTTTGACTTTTATAGTCTGTTTTTTCACCGATATTTAATTTTATTTTAAAATCAGCTATTTTCTTTTCTAAGTTTATAACTTCGTCAGCAATTTTTTCCTTCTCTTTATCATCTACCTTGTCATCATCTAGTGCTTTACGTGACTCTTCCATTAAATCACCAATTGATTCACCTAATTTAAGTAAATTATCAATTATTTCGTCAGCACTATCGTGGCCTTCTTTATTGACAATATATTTATCAAGTAAAGTTTTATAAGCGTTGATAAAAGGTGTTCCTTTACCCATTCTCTTACAAAAAATATCTAAATCTAGACCATCCTGAATATGAAGCCTTCTATCTTTTAAATTAGGATTAGTTATATGTTCAATTTGTTTCTTTTTTTTATCTATAACTTCTTCAATAGTTTCGTAACTTATTTCATCGGCTAGATCTTTTAGTACTCTTTCAAAAGAATAAGCCTTTCTGGGATAACCTTTTTTAATGGGCACATCACTAGCTTAATCTAGTTTTATGCAGGGGAAAAGACCTTAATCATTCCCTTTGAGAGCCAGACAAGGAGTTCATATATGTATTGTATGTCAAACAAACAAAAGGAGAGAAGTTAATGAAAAAAACCAAAGTAATAAAAGAAGAAACAAATACTAGTATAGTACAATTAATCGGAATGCTTTTAGTTGGAGTAGCTATTCTAGATTTTGGATTATCATGGACGGGCACCAATCTAACATATTTCTTAGGACCACTGTCTAGGTTTTCTCCAATGATCATAGGTTTCATTGGATTTACTTTAATGAACATTGGAAAAGATGAATAAAAAATTCACTACAATCCTTTCTGTAAATAAAACATGTAGTGGTAGCCCCCAACTTATTTTTAGGGGGCTATAAAGAAATGAGGAATGCAATGAGAGATCTTATGTTTTGTACATTATGTACTCTATACCTAATACTTAAATTAAGAGGCACAATATAAAATAAAAAAATTTATGAAAATGAAAAATAAAAATACTTGTTTTGATAATTTAAATCCATATACTAATAAATTATTAACCGTGTTGAAAACCAACAAAGAGGTATAATATGAAAAAAAAAACAGAGTTCTACTTACTTAAATCCAAAAAAATATCTGAAGGTGATCTTTTCGTTACAGATTACATCAAAACAAAACAAAGAGTTATAAAGCTAGAGGAGCAATTAGAATTGTTGCAGCTGCAACTTGACTCATTAAAATCTAACAGAAAGA
>Ga0209711_10003895_pt1 | contig 12314 bp, 15 predicted proteins | sample ArcticOcean_MG_C_7_FD_187441 | JGI IMG/M metagenome (GOLD analysis project Ga0209711, IMG submission 187441) | Marine microbial communities from western Arctic Ocean - ArcticOcean_MG_CB11_88 (SPAdes) (version 2) | ecosystem: Environmental > Aquatic > Marine > Oceanic | place: Arctic Ocean... | reverse complement strand
CAGAATTGCACGGTTACTGTCCCGATGATGCGACAACGCATTAATTAGTCGTTTAGATTATTTTAATGAAGTTATAAAGGTGAAATGGAGATTTACACAGTTTTCAAACTATCATCAAGGTTTTATCTTGAGGAGTATTGAGTGATATACCTTTTCGGTTGATTCCCGAAGATTCTTATCGCAGTTAGCACAACAAATTCGTTTATCTGTAACCTGATAATTCCAATGGTCTTCTCTTTTAAGAATAGCAATACCTCGGTTAATGAATCGCGTCTTATCCTCAGTAGGAACCCTGCAACATCCCCCTCTACCCTGATGAGTGAAGTAAACAAGAAGTCCTTCTTCTTTCAGTAAAGCAGTAAATGTGTCGAACACATGTTTCCAAGTACTATTTCCATAGAAGTTATCACTTGGTGACTTATTTTTAATATCCGCTGGAAGATTTATTCTTACTTCCATAGCACCATCTTTAAGCATTTTCTGAATTTTTTGAGGTATCTGCAATTCGCGGATGAGAGATGCTGCTTTCTCATCATTAACTGTACCTATATCCTCTATCATGCCCTTAATTCCGAACCGAGAATAATTGTCTTCAGACACGATTAACCCTAGAGACAATTGTAAATCAAGTTAGCGGCTATTGCCCGTTGGGGAAACATTCTTAGTTCAGTTGGGTGAGAAATAAATGGAGGGCAGGCTATACAATGCCAGATGCCATTGAGGACGAGTATGGAGATCAGCAAACCCCCTATGGCCAAAAAGATCCACCCAAAAAGGGGGACTAAGAGTGTGCTAAGGCACGGGGCCCATGAATCCAGCATTGAGAACAAGGAATAAGCACATCTTAGTAGGTAAAGGCCAAAAGTGCAAAAACCGAAGTTGATGATAGCGGAATGATTTGCCTGTAGAGTTTGTTAAGTGACTCTTTCCTCCACCCATTTAAATTACAAAATATGACATCCTGAAAAGTATAATCCAAATGGTCTTAATTTGCACAGTTTTCAGAAACTCCTCTTTTTTCATATGTCGCATTATTGATATATGGTTGGTGTGTGTCATCGGTTATGCGCAAGTTTACTGATGCACTTCTAAATATACTTGAGAATGGTGGTGATTGGGATGAATATGACGTTGTTAAAGTTGAAAAGGATGGAAAGGTAACTTCTGTCTCATCCAAAGCTAATACGGCAGGGCGTCCTGAAAATACAAATAAAACAACCACATTTAGTATCACTGACAGTCACGGCGAAGGCGTTTAAATTAATCAGATTGTCCGGAGGCTTTGGATTTGACAGATTTGAATAATGTCAAACTGATAAAACCCTCAACTCTTGAGACCATTGAAACCTTTTGCCGGAGAAACGGGCATACTCTGATTGACATTGAAGGTAGGCTGAAGGTCATTGAACTACGTGTGAAAGTTGGAAGGAATACCTTTTTCATCCATATAGTATTCAATCCTTGGCAATTTGATGAGAAACCACCAATTTTTGAAATAATGAATGTAGATTTGCCCATCTCAAAAACATCTCTTGTCTCTAATACAACTGCCATAAATACAGTTGAAGGGCGTTACAGAGTTACTTTTAACGAAAAATGTACTCAAGAATGGATTGCTAATAGAGATCTAGGACACTATTATCAGAATTGGATTGAAATCGCTATCGAGCAATTACTGCCTCGAATTACCTTTAGAAATTTGCGGACAGTGCCTGGGGTTTGGAATTTACATTTCCCAAATGCCATGAAAGGACACCTTGAACGTCTTCAGTCAAGTGTGTCAAAAAATAATCTGATACTGTATAATGTAGAAGAATCGATTCAGTATCATGAACGTCTTCGACTCACCGCCGAGATGGAATCTTTGAAACTCAATGCCAAAAAGGAAACCTTTCGCCTTAATCTTGAAAAGGCAAAATCTGCAAATGAAATCACAGTTCTCATAAAAGAGTTTGGAGGCAAGACTCTTATCAAAAAAGAATTTTCTGAAGTTTTGCAACGGATTTCACAACGTATAGACGAATGTAGTAAACAGGAGATCAAACCACTTGATTTTGAAGATGAATCTTTTACAGCAGATACTACTTATCAATCTACTACGAAGGTCAAGGGTAAAGGACACAGAAGATATTGAGTGATATATATGACTGGAACAGACCGAATGCCAATTGAACTAACAGTAGGACCTCAACAGTATCAGCGAATTTCTGAAGTTGGGCGCTGGGTCTTTGAGAGTGAACTAATTAATGAACATATGACGGAACTTTCTCCAGAACTGCGAAGAAAACCAACAACCCATACCGATCGCTTTGATGGAATCGAATATGTAGTAAAAATGGATTCTAGTTGCGGACCTAATCAAGAATCCATTCGACTTAGAATGTTAATACCTGATGATTATCCGAATTCGCTCCCCCGAGTATATCCTGTTGATTATCCGATTCATTATTCGCATTCCAACCACACGTATCGCGACAGTGATGGCTTTATTCATATGTGCATGTTATTCGAAGAAGATTGGACCAGTGATTGTACTCTTGCTGGTTTGATGGTACTCTCTAGTATTTGGATGCACAAATGGATGATTTGGACACGAACTGGTTCATGGCCAGGTAAAGGTCGTGCACATTGTGGCATTTGTGGAAAAAAACATGAGAACTGTAGGTGTTGAGGTGAAGAAATGGGCGGAGATAATTTCAATAAAAGCGATTTTAATAAGACTCCTATGCCTTTCTGCGACACATGTGGAATGATTTGCGTAAATGTCGAGCCTTCGGACGCAGAAATGATTGTTTTTGTGAAATCAACAACCTCATATTCCAACGAAATCATTACCAAGTGTAAGAATTGCCAGCATCCAGTGAATCAAACAGGTGGTTGCATTTTGCAAGAATTCCGCCGTTGTTCTGCATGTAGTGGTAGACCGAAGTGCAACACATGCGGTAAAATCAGCAGCCCCCTGTTGAACCAGAACGTCAATTCTATGTTTCGTTGCACCACGTGTGATCACCCTCTCGATGATGATGGAAATTGTGTGAAAGCAGATACTTGTGTTTCATGCAACCCCACTTCTTGCAACACATGCGGACGAAATGTTGAGGGAGAGTTGGATTCGGGTGGTGAAATTGAATGTTCCTATTGCGAACATTACATCGACGGTGATGGTAATTGTCAATCACAAAACCGAGGTCACTGTGATACATGTGATGGATCTTATCCAGACTGCCCAGCTTGTGATAATGAACTGTATGAAGACGGCTATGAAGACGATGATGGAGATTATGTCTTTGAATACAGTTGCAGCGATTGCTCACACACACTTGACAGCGATGGAGATTGCCAGACGGACCCTTGTACAGATTGTAATGAACCTTGCACTCAATGCAGTAAATCAGCAGAATGTGATAATGGTGCACAATGTGAATATGAACGTAAAGGGAAATGTATGTTCTGTCATTGCAATGATGATGATGATGACGATTATGTACCGGATTGTCCAGATTGTGGAGATGATCAAAATGTTGAAGGACCAGATAGTGATGGTGATTATTGGTGCGAATACCAGGATTGTGATAGCAGTAATTATTTCACTTGATGAACGAAATGAGGTGTAAAAAATGGGTGGAGATAATTTCAACAAAGGCAATGGCGCCAATTCCATATTGGATGCCACCATTCGGGGAAATGATGGCAATCCCATAATTGATGCTATCATTCGGGGAAATGATAATTTTGAGCGAATTCCTAGGGAATTGGAGATACAAGCTGATGAAGTATTGGACATCATTATTTCTCAATGGATAGAGAACTGCCGTATGCTTAATCTATTGGAACAAGCAGCAGGACGAAATTTGAATGAAATAGTTATTGACCTTGGTACAACTTTGTCATTGACTATTCTCTCAAACAAAGGCGAAAACGAACCAGCAACCGGTCTTTTTGTTCATAACAACCCCAACGGGCAGACCTCAAATTTTCATTTGGATCGTGGACATCTTATTAATCTCAAATGGGCCTTATTTTTAGTGAAGAAAGGAGGTCGTCGTCCTCGGTCGCCATTTTCAAAGTCTACAAAAATTTCCACAGAACGTACAACAAGTCACTTTTTAAAGCGATTCCACGACAAATATTTGAAAAATTCATCGATTCAACTTGCCGCTGCTTACGCACACCCAGATAATAAAGATAATAATGCAAGGGCGTTTTCTCTTCTGTCGTTTGTTGGTGCCACAACAAAAACAGATGATGGCCGAGAACATGTACCGCGAAGACTGGAATATATTAGGTATCTAAAAATAATATGGCCGGAGATTAAGTTGGCCGATCAGGAACATTGGCTAGTGATTGATTATGAGAAAGAGTGATTTTATGAAGTGTGATTTAATAGCAGTAATTATTTCACTTGATGAACGAAATGAGGTGTAAAAAATGGGCGAAGATAATTTCAATAAAAAAAGTGACGATACTGGAGGGAAATCTCTGAGTGATGCTGACAGGTTCCTTGCGGCGATAAACACCGGAAAAAAACACCGTCAATCCACACCAGAACGATTAGAAAAAATTGCGATGAAGAAACTGAATCAAATAGTTGATACGTTTATCGAAAAGATGGAGATTCTCACAAAAATGGAAAACGCAGCGGTGAGAGGTGAAAGTAGTATCGAGATAGGATGGACCTCATTCATACAGCACATCGAAGAAGATGCCGAAGTGAGGAAGTTGGGTCAGAATCCAAAGAATGCTCAGCAATTCAGTAATTTAATTCTCTGTGTAGTAGATTCTGGAGGTTCTGGTATTATTGTTACTAAGGATGTATATCAGTTTTTCAGAGCATTGATCCAAAGATTCATGCCAGAAATTTTTGCTCCGAAAAGGCCTGCAAGGCCTGCTATGTCACTAATGCCTCCAATGCCAGAGATGCCTCCAATATCATCTGGTATTGAAGTTTATTTGATCTGTTACTACAACAAAGAAGGTAGGGGTCCCACAACCGAAAGTACTTTACAACTCAAAGAATTTGAAAATCAATCAATTCCTAAGAATTGGTTACATTTTCTTAAACCCAAACTCATCAGGCTTAGCTGGTAATAGAACGAAGAAATATCAAATTGGAGATATAGTATGGAACAACCAGCATCACTTTCTAGAATCGCTCATCTCGTTGAACCTGAACTCTTGAAAGGAAAGTGTGTTGTTGTTGTCGGACTTGGTAGTGGTGGATACCCATCGGCCCAGCACCTCGCTATGTTTGGCGTGCAGAATTGGATCCTCATCGACCGTGATACACTCGGTGCGGAGAACTTAGAGAAACATCCAGGAATGCGACGTGACATTGGTAAAATGAAAACTGAAATTGCGCAAGAATGGATTTTAGATCGGAATCCGAATGCTCAGGTTGAATGTATTAATACAGACATTACACTTGAAAAGGGTAGAATTGAACTTGAACAAGCGATTAAAAAGGCGGATGCTGTATTGTGTTGTACCGATAATAAAAACTCTCGATTACAAACAAATCGCGTATGTCTTGAATTAAAAGTTCCTTGCGTAACAGGTGTCGTTTACCGTACTGGTTTTGGAGGTGATGCTTTCTTGTTCGACCCTGGACGTTCTGCATGCTTCGATTGTTTTCTCTCACAAGCCTCGGAGGTAAGCCTTGAACGGATGATGGATTCCTCGAAGACGACTGCTGCCAAAGAAAAAGTACTTGCAAGTGCACGATATGGGCGGGAAGTGGACCCAAAATATGGCCTCTCTGGTCTTTCGATTGACATCCAATTTGTATCACTCTTGATGGCTCGAATGCTCCTTCCTGTTTTGATGGATGCTGGAAAAAACTTCACCTCGCTTTTTTCAGGTGATTATGAAAACCTTGAGCAAAAAGAAAATCATTTTTTACGAATGCCATACCACATTAGAGGACCTCATCAGCCATTGCCACAGGATAAAAATACGATTTGGCTAAACACTGAAAACGGAAAACGTTACGTTTTTCACGTTGACAAACCATGCCCAAATTGCCATGAGCATTTCACTCCACAAAAGGACCGATTTTGTAGTTGGTGTGGTTTTTCACTGCAAGAATTAGAAAAAGATAGTATAGAGAAAGGCGAAGAAAATCTTTGGCAGGAAATTACCCCACCTGCTGAAGGCTATGGGTATAATCATATTTCGATAATTACTCGGAGATATCTAATTGATGAATTGGAAGAAATCTCTAATGCTGTCCGCCCTACTGGGAATATTAGAGTCTCACTTGAACCTCTTACAATAACTAAAAACTTTGTAAAAGCAGATAATGATTGCCGTTGGTGTCAAACCAAGGGGGCGGACCAATGACTCGACCAGCTGTACGACTTATCATGAACGAAGCAATCTTTGAACGAGTGTACTACGACGTATGTGAACATAGAGAAGTTGAGATTGGCGGACGCTGGATTGGCCATGTCTATCTTCCTGGACAACAACCGAAAGAAGCAGAAATTGAAATATCTGAAGAACAAACAACCTATGTTATCTATGGATATTTACCGACAGGACCAAATCCGGAAAAAAGTACTGCTGTTGAATTATTGCCAGATCGGAATTATCAACTTTGGACGATTAAACAAATTCAGTCAGTCAATGAGGATATGGAAGTACTCGGTTCTTGGCATTCCCATATACCGAATGGGTTGGAGCGGTACTCGCAGACCGATCATCACAGTTACTATTCTAAACTCAACAATCCAACTTATCCCTATCCCTATGATGGATTGGTGTGTAGTCTAATTCACAGCATGCCCGATTCCGAGAAGGAAATCAAACTTAAATTAGAACATGCTTGGTTTCCAATTGATGGCGAACTTGGACAGCATTCATGGTATTTAGAAGGAGCAATTGAATGGCATCAACTCACTTTCCCCGGAGAAGAATGCATCCCACTCGGAGATTATACTGAATACCTTGAAGCAACCGGTCAAAAGAATATGGCATTGGATGATTGGATTCATGCAATTGATTATGTTGCCAAGTCGACTGGTTATGATAGCCATCAGATTAGGAAATCACCAGATGGTGAAAGAATTCTTCTCCTTGAATCCTTCCCCAACGGTATAGATTATGCGGTTGAAATTCATAGAAACAATGATGCATATTTTGTAATCAAATCCGAGTCTGAAACGGATAGAATACATTGTGATTCAATTGAAGATGCTATGCAACACTTACAAAAGCATGTAATACAAGTTTCGGGGCTCTCTGCTCGTTGGTCTGATGTCAATAGAACACTTGTACTCTCATTGATGAGAATTACCGAAACCATCCCTGAAAAACCTTCCATAGGAAGGTTTGGGGCTTTACTTCGAAATCTCGGTTTCAAATCTTGAATGGCATTTTAGAATTTGATAATTCTTCAACCATTTTGATGATGTCGGCATCTGGATACCCAGTGACTGTAACTTGGCCGGAATCATGGTCGATATGTATCTCAACTTCTTGAGCCTCTTCAAATTGCTCAACATCATAATATCCGGTTGGCGATTCTATAATTTGATTGGTTGAACCCCGCCACAATAAACCAGGATCTCTTTTTTCTTCGACATAACGGCCTTGAATCACCAAATCAGATAATTCAAAGCATTGTTTCATTGTTTCATCGAACTCCTTTTCATAGTATCCTGTATAGAGCATGACGCTCAAACCTTTGCCTTTCGCATAACGAATTAACTCCAGCATTACAGATGCTTGTTGAAGGGGTTCGCCTCCAAGGAGTGTAATTCCCTCAACACCATCAGCATCATCAATTGATTTTTTAAGTTCTATAAGTGACAGAAGTTTACCGTTGTCTGGATCCCAAGTTTCTGTATTCCAACAACCCTTACAGCCCAATGAACATCCTTGTGTCCAAAGAACCCAACGAACACCCGGCCCATAAATTTCGGATGAGGGGATTATCGTGTGTATGTTTACGAGGCTATTGATTGACATTTTAATTCGTCTGCTTTTTTCTTAACTGAATCCGAGTTACATTACGCTGCTCTTCAACAAAATTTTCACTCAATTTCCAACCACCTTCTTCGCCGCGTTGAATTATTTCCTTTTGTGTGATTTCTAAGAAATTCTTGCGGCTTTCGGCAACTCGGCTCAATTCACCCTGAACTGTTTCGAGTGCTTTTTGACTTTCGTTGAGATCTGAGTCCAGTTCTTGAAGTCGTTGAGCTGATTTTTTCTGTTGTTCGATTTGGACAGTACGTGCATCTTGGCTCAACGAGTCAAAATCTTGTTGTTTTTGAGCCTGTAGTTGAGCCTGTATTTCCTTTTGTATTCTTATTTTTTCTAATCGCAAACGCTCCTGATTTTCCCTTTCCTTTCGCTCTTCCTCTTGTTTTTCACGAATCCAAATAGGATAACGCCTCTCTAAATTATTAAATAAATCAATATGATAAGTGGACTCGGCCACAATTTCAGTATTGCCTCTATAATACTGAGGGTCCCTTACTCTGAGGCCTATTACGCCATTAATCCCTTTTGAAAAAGTGATACTATAGCCATCATAGCGGCAATTAATTGCGTCGCCTGAAATATTAATATCTGTTGCTCCAATCTCTTCGAGAACTTCTTGAACACATTCAGCATCAACCATTTGTATTGTTCCCGTCCTTGTAATATAACTCATCTAATCGCCTCAGTTAGTCTCTTTCTTTTTGTTCTTCACAGATGATTGCTGATTATTCCACATCGCATTTGGATCAGGGTCACCTGACTTAAAATTCAAAGTCCATTTACCCGGGATGAAAATACCAAGGCCATCAAGCATTTCCATAATTTCTTGACGGCATTCCACTGGATTCTTTGAACCTTCGATGTGGGCAATAATTTGGCAGGTCTCATGATGGATTTCAATATCTAAAATCGTTTCTTTCATATTATCACCTAGTATCTACGTTCTGCTCGGTTTGAATTTTCCACAACGGCATCCGCAATAACTTTGTTATACGCTTTACCCTGTTTAAGATTTACTGGTTCTTCGTCATCTGCTCGTCGTGCACGATCTCCTCCCCAAAGGTTTCGAATGTGTTCGATTGTATCGGTCATGGCAACTGAATCAGGCGTCATTTCATTGATGCAATGGATAAGAATCTCTTTACTTATTGCAACGTTCTGAGAACGAGCAGTGTTTTTCGCCTCCACTATGAGTGCCTCAATTTCTGCTCCAGTAAAACCATTCGTGAGTACAGCACAAAAGTCAAGCTCGAATGGCTTTAGATCAAGCGCAGGAAATCTCTTTTTTAGATGGTGCTGGAATATTTCCAATCGAGCCTTTTCTCCTGGTAAATCGATGAAAAAGCGTTCGTCAAACCTACCACGGCGAACATATGCGGGGTCAAGCCTTTCAGGGTTATTTGCTGTTGCCACAACAAACACAGGTGACTTTTTATCCGACATCCATGTCAAAATCGACCCACCTATTCGAGATGAAACTCCACTGTCATTCGATCCGTCTCCTCCCGAACCAGCCAGCAATTTCTCTATTTCATCAATCCACAAAACACAAGGTGATATTGCTTCTGCAATAGCAAGTGCTCGATTTATTTTACCCTCTGACTCACCTACGTATTTATCAAATATATTTGAGGCTTTCAATGCCAATAATGGCAATTCCCAATCAGCAGCAACCGCACGGGCCATCAAAGATTTACCACAACCGGGAACCCCCATCATAAGGAGACCTTTAGGAGGATCCATTTCATCTTCCAATGCACTTTTGTGGACCTTGAGCCACTTTTTCAAATTCTTCATTCCACCAATATCTTTTATTGCATCGCTCGTATGAACATATTCAAGTACCCCAGTCTTGTTGATGATTTGTGCTTTTTGTTCGTTAACAACTTGGATATCCTTTGCCTTAATCGTTCTTCGAACAGGCTTTTCATTGATCATCCGTGCAAAAATCTGTTTGTATGCAGAAGTTGCTTCTTGAGCAGTTAATCCGAGTGCTGATACAACCATGCGTTTTCTTATTGCCGCATTTGGAATCTCAATTGAGACTGTTGAATCGTCATTCCAACCTCCGATTGTTTTATCAAATAATATCTCAAGCAACTCGACATCGGGTAGCGGCAATGAAAATTGTTCAACATCTTTTTCGAGTTCGGCAGGAAGATAACTTTCAGGAAACGACATGACTATGGTTTTGTCGCTTGTGTTAGCATCCATTTCACAGAATGAACGTATACGACGAACCAAATCTCTTCGTGAATTCGCAGCTGCTGAATGTTGATTCATATCCAAATAGGGAGTTAAATCTTCAATCCACAGTATTGAGTTCTGTAACCAAGGTTGTTGCTGATACCACCAAATCAAATAATCGGGAGCAACTCTTTGCACTCTTCCAGCCATGTAGTTGATGCCTTCCTCTGTAAGTGTCATTGTAAAAGCGTCATCAAAAAGCGGCGTTGTTAATGGCTTGTTATCAAGCCCTCGCAAATCTCTCCATCCTCCGAATCCTTTAGAGTCCGTGAAATGTTCTAGAATATGCGGGTGAGCCGTGCTCCACCGTAGAAGTTTCCTTTCCATTGCTTCGCTAACGTCTAAAAGACGATTACGTAAAACCTCCCACTCGTGGGTAATAATACTCAAAACTGGATGACCGGCTTGAATGCGAGGTAGGATGTCATGTGTGAAGACTGATTTGCGCGACATGTTTTGCTGTGGAGGTGACGGGTTATCAAGGTAGCCATCTCAATAATGAAACATTGTTTGATGCGTTGCTAAATTTGATAAAGGATTATGCTATCATTAAATCATGGGCGGAGATGATTTTGATAAGCGAGATACCCTCAGCCCGATTCGAAAAGCGGTTCAAGAAGGAATAAAAGAAAAGGAAATGGCTAATGATGCCTGGAAAGCCTCTCAAATAAGAAATACTGAAGCGATGTGGAGCCAGATTGATTATTTCTTAAGTGGCCTATGCGAACTTTTTGATGTACCTGAGCAAATTGAGAAAACAATTCGTCAAAGTGGCATAGACGGAAAACCCCACAAGTACGAGTTCTCATTATCGGCTCGTAGTTTCGTTGATTTCAATCCATATTTTCCACCTGGACTGAAGAAATCAGGCTGGTTCGCCTCCTTAGAGGCATTCATTAAACCAAAATTCTCTGAAGCGCTTCCGCAAATGGATAATGAACTTTTGGAACATTGGATTGAGAAATTGTTTTCACAACCGATTCTAGGGAATTGGAAGGTCAAACCACTTTTGAACCTTTCACCCTCCCAGCGTCAAAGGGTATTACTGGCCCCCGAACAAGGAACAAGCGCTTTTTTGTCCCATATGAAGCAACATTTTTTTTATCTTTTACGAGAAGGATTCCTTCGCGACGGAATCGAACTTCTTCACTGCGCCTTCATCGATGAAAGCCTTTACAATGATAACGAGAAGGAAATAGAATGTGGTACTATTCGTGACTATATAGGGGAGGTTTGTTATGAGAATAGCGACTGCAACCGCAGGTGCGATTGGCCTGCTGCATGTAGTTGGGCATTCGAGATTTGCTGCCCTGAATGTAAGTCTAATCCTCATGGAATAGATGACGACTGCACAAACATGGTAAGAAATTATCAAATGTCTTTTCCAATGTTGAAATTTCAATTCACTATCAATCCCGAATAATAGACTCTAGTAGCGTATTTGATGCGTTGCTAAATTTGATAAAGGATTATGCTATCATTAAATCATGGGCGGAGATGATTTCCAGAAAAAGGACTCTGGTTTGGGTTTACGGGATGCGATAACAAATAAACGCCAATCAATCGATTCTGCAGCCACCAAAAGAGCGCACGAATTGTTCAATGAGATGGAAATAATTCAAACGGTGACCAACGCAATTGGTCAAGGGGAAAGAGAAGTTGTAATTCAATTTCAATTCAAAGTCGCTCCCACTACACAGTTTTCGGGGAGTATTAAATGGACCACTGTCATCGAGAGATTTACGAAATTGATTCAGGCGGAAGGGGTTGAAGTAAAGGTGATAAACAGGGGGCAGAATTGGGGTGATGGTGTGACTTCCCCGGATGAGTATTTTGCTATAATTCTCACCTTTTAGGCTTGTAATTCAAGATCCCATGCCTTCACACAGAGAGTGTAGGGTGGGCTCGGTGATTAGTATGCACAAGAGGCCCCCCTTTTATTTGCCGTCTTTACAATGAAATGCTACACATCTCTCTATAGATGATTGAGCAAGGTGGTCTTAGCCAACTTTAACGACTCAGAATGAAAGCCCACATGCAATGCACGCTGATGAATCAGAAGCGTTTTCAGTTGAGCAAATCGG
>Ga0209711_10003890_pt1 | contig 12322 bp, 7 predicted proteins | sample ArcticOcean_MG_C_7_FD_187441 | JGI IMG/M metagenome (GOLD analysis project Ga0209711, IMG submission 187441) | Marine microbial communities from western Arctic Ocean - ArcticOcean_MG_CB11_88 (SPAdes) (version 2) | ecosystem: Environmental > Aquatic > Marine > Oceanic | place: Arctic Ocean... | reverse complement strand
TTTACTCCCTTTTGGCTCTATTTAACCATAAGCTATGAAGGCGATTATAAGGCGTTTTTAGGGGACTTAAGAGCAAAGGGATATAAGATTGAGCAGCCACAAAAAAAAGACTTTAAAGAAGCTAAAAAAATGCTGCTGCCAAAGGCAGAGGACAGGGAGGAACAAATCTTCTCTGCCTGTTATAATTTGCAAAATGCGAACTATAAATCAAAGATTAAATTTGCAAATAATAATGCTAAAAATGAGAATGAAAAATCACTTTTTTTTGAGTATTTAAAAATAAAACCCCTAAATATTGAATATGACGAAACATTTTTCATAAAATCTTTTGTCAGCGAGCAAATAGCCAACGTCTTAGACTACGCAGATAAATACAATAAAGTAATTCTAACAGCTGAAACAGGCACGGGTAAAACAACTGGTATTATAAAATACTTTAGGCAAATTAAAACAAACAAAAGAGTTATAATTCTAATGCCCTTAACAGGAATAGTTGAGCAAATTAAAAGTGAACATCCAAATATTGTTTCTCTTACTGGAAGTAGTGAACCAGAAGAACATACTAAAGCAAAAACTTTTCCAATTGTTATTGGTACTTTCGAGCAAGGATATAAGCATCTCAGTGATCCCAACACCTTTGATTACGTTGTTATTGATGAGGTACATAATTTAATCACAGCTCATAGCTACAAGCATCGTATAATTAGAGATCTTACAAGTATATTAAGTTCTTACATTGTAATTGGCCTTACAGGAACAACAAACCTATTATTTAAGTCAATTGGTTATAAGTTAGTGAACGTAAAAAAAAAGGTTCTTAAAAGTGTTTACGTCATTTTTAGAGTAGATAATCGAAAACCATTACAAATAGCTTTACAACACATGCAAAACGTAAATGGTAAATGCATAATGCGTATCAATAGCAGAAGCGATGCAGACTCTTTAAAAACAGAATTAGTTAAACTAAAAAGATATAAGGAAAATGAGATACTTATATTAAATTCAGATACCCAAATAAAAGAGGGCAAAGACTTTAGGCAGCTAACATCACAAGGCAGTTTTGAGGATAAGATAAAATTAATTATTACCACCTCTGTAATTGATGAGGGCCTTAGCATAAGGCAAAACGGATTTACTGATGCAGTATTTATTGAAACCGATTATAAACCAATGCCCGAAGCTCTTAAACAGTTTTTTGCTCGTTTTAGGAATGAAGATATAAATCGAAAAAACTATTATTATTATAGACAAACAAATGACCAAACCTTAAGGAGCTGGGATCCTTACTATGATTTTTCAAAAACTAAAAAAAATCTTATTCTAGATTCAGAAAGCTTTAATGTAACTGAAACAGATAAAAAAGATATTGCAAACACAAAATACCTATACTATCAAGATAACTCTGTAAATGGATATGCCCTGGCTTATGATATTTCAAAAAACTATTTTGGCATGATGACAAAACAGGAATACATCGAGTTTTTAGAGATTAACTATAATCTCAAAATAATAGAAGATGAAACTCATATTCACACAAAATACGATGTAAGCGAGAGCAAAGAACAAAAAGAAAAAAACAATAGCCTAATTGCATCTAACTGGCTAAATAATAATGACGAAGTACTTAGTGCCCTTCATTATATTTCAGATAATTGGGAGCTGAAAAAATCAATGGATATTATTGGAATACCAGCAGATGACGATATTTACAATTTAGTCAGTGCTAATTTAAAAGTATTTGAAGACTTGCATATAAATAGTGTCCATTTAGAAAAACTAGGGGTTATAGATGCGGATATTATATTAATTGACAAAGTCAAAGCAAAGCCAGTAGACAAAAGAACTGTGAACCGAAAAATTAAATTATATCAAAATATAGATACCATAGAAAATCCTAAAACAATAACGGATAAAAAAAATAAAGCCAAACTTGAACTCTTTATTATTGAGGCAAAAAAACTTAAAACTCTAAATGAAAAAACCGTGAATGTTGCATGGAATAAACAAAGATGCAATAGCAAGAAACCAAGTTATTACAACTTAATTGACTTGCTAAATCATTACCATAAATAACGCTTTTTGGTCTTAAAACATCTTTACTCTTATAGGGAATATAAAAAGATGTTAGAACCTGTAGATCCCTATGGATGTTAGCCTAAGGAGAAATCCACTACAGAATTTTAAGCGTGCTGAATTTTGTAAAAATTCACACAAAAGATAGGCTCTAGAACTGTTTTATAATCTAATAATATTACCCATATCAATACAAAGGGATTATGATTTAGTTTATGTATTTCATTATATAAACTTAAATGGAGATTCAATAACGGCAACCAAGGCACGCCGTATTAGCTAAAAGTAGGTAGAAATAATAGTAGTATACCAAACATAGATTATGGGGAAAGACCATGCCGTGCATGCCGTCAGCATAACCCGAAAGATTGAAACAATCAAGAGACTCTGAGACGCGGGTTTACCCCTGCCCACTGGTTTTAACCCCTAAATAAAAGTAGGTAATTAGAACCCAGCTATCCCGAGTAAAATATGGGGTTTAGAGATATGTGACTCATAAAATTATTAGGGTGTAGTTTTACTTAAATCAGATGACCTGACTCGATATTAAAACTTAAACTTCAGAAATATTTCTGTTCCGCTTGTGGTGATTGCCGCAGATCCACTGGGACGCTCCGAAGATCAATTATTTATTCTACAGCGGAAAGACAAAAAACAACATTTCTTTTGGAGCATCGGTGATCTCCAACAAGGTTTATATCGACACCAGAACCCAATATGCTATAGATGCAAGTTATCAGTTAGAAATGGGTAAGGGCTACAAGGTGTTCTTAGGAGTTAAAGCAGGGGCAGGAACTAAAGATACGGACTTGGAGGCCTTAGAGCGGATCACTACTGTTGCCAATCCTTCGATTGCCACCAAAGGCAATGCACTTTATCCAGTCTTTGGATTCGGCGCCTTGTTAAAATCAGAAAAGTTTTATTTATCGGCCTCAATCCCAAATGTTCTTAACCCGGCGAAGTTTGTGGATGAGGATACTTTTATAGGATCAGAAAAGCCAGTGACTTACTTACTGGCAGGAACGTCGATTAATACAGGAGTGTTTGGAACAAAAATGAAACCATTTATTAGCACCAAGCTTATCCCAGATGGAGAGAATCAAACCCATATGGGAGGAACTTTTGATTTTAATATAAAAAAATGTATAAAGCACATGCCTATTTCAAAGGTTATTTTAGTATTGTGTAAGTCATGCCATACTTCATATGATACTAATAGAAATAATTTAACAGCATTAGATAGAGTTGTTAATTCTAATATTAAAACTAATAATCGTCCGCAACCTAGAAAATAAAATAGAAAATAAAACTAATGGAGAATTAAAGGTTGGGAAATTCGTTAAAAATAAAATGGAAGAGTTAATCAATAATGATTTACTAAGTGATAAAGAAATTATCAACTTACAAAGTAAAGATTACTCCCATGATAAATTACATATCCAATATCCACTATTAAGAAAAGTCTTGCCTAATGATCCAGATAAAATTGATAGGTATTGGGTAAAAAAACATATTATAAAAGGAAAAAATTATTTTGTACGTTCAGAATGGTATGAAAAACCAAATAATAATGATAAACCACATTTATTAAATTGGTATATGTAAAAAAATCTTACATTTATAGTTCAACTGGAAATGTCACTTATTAATTGGTATTTTTATTAATGATATTTACTACATGAATAATTTTGTTTATTAAGGACATTTACTAACAGTTTACCGGTTCTGTTTTTAAGGTCATAGGTGTAAAAAGAATGTAAATGCTATTTCTCATTAGGAGTTATTCTTTTCGACATTTAATTACAATGAATAAAGTAATTATAACAATAATATACTTCGTTATATCGTCCTGTAATAGTATAGATTCATCCTATGAACCACTTCCCGAAAATGTTGATTTCAATTTTCACGTTCGGCCTATTCTTGTTCAAAATTGTTATTTGTGCCACGGACCTGACCTTAGTAGTCGTAAAGCAAACCTAAGATTGGATACACATGAGGGAATATTAGCTGCTTTAAAAGGGGGAGGATTTGCTGTAGTCCCTGGGAGAACAAATGAAAGTCATTTGATTGATAGAATTAATAGTCTACATGAGGATAAAATCATGCCACCGCCCGAAACAAATAGTAAATTATCTAAAAGAGAAAAAGACCTTTTGGGCAAATGGATTGAACAAGGCGCAAAATGGAAACCACATTGGTCATTTATTAAACCGACTTTAAACGAAAAAAATGATCAGGCAGTTACTATTGATCTGCTTATTGATAAAAAATTAGATCAAAAAAGTTTAAATAGAGTGTCAATCGCAAATAAGAATACGCTTATTCGTAGGGTATCATATTTGTTGACAGGGCTTCCTCCAGTGACAAAAGACATAGAAAGTTATGTTTCTGATTCATCGGAAGATGCTTATGAGATCATGGTGGATAAGTATTTAAATTTGTCAGCTTATGGAGAAAGATGGGCAAGACACTGGATGGATTTGGTCAGATATGCAGAAACTAGAGGACATGAATTTGATTATACCATTACGGGTGCCTGGAAATATCGAGATTACCTTATAAGGGCTTTTAATGATGATGTCCCTTATAACCAGTTATTAAAAGAACATATAGCAGGAGATTTAATAGAAAATAAGCGATACAACCCTGAAAATGGGGTTCTTGAATCACAAATAGCCACGAATTTTTATACGCTAGGAGAAGGTACACATAGTCCAGTGGACATTAGACAAGATGAGGCCAATCGTATTGATAATATGATTGATGTTATTACCAAAACCTTCCAGGGGCTTACGGTTTCTTGTGCAAAATGTCATGATCATAAATTCGATCCAATTACTGCCAAAGATTATTATGCGCTATATGGTGTTATGGAAAGTACTCGTTTCACCCCATTAGATGCAGGTCAATCCATTTCTAAAGAAAAAACGTTTAAAGAAATCCAAGAAATCCAGAACTATATAGCAAGTTTGGTTTATGAAAAAGTACAACCGAAATTCTCAGAACAGAAACCTAAAAAAAATCCAACCAATCAATACAAAATGATTGGGGATTTTAGAAATTCGGATTTTAATGACTGGGTAACTACTGGTTTTGCATTTGGGGACAGAACAACCTTCGCAAATCCAATCATTAGTAAAACTTCTGGGAAACTAATTGCTTTTGATTCTGGAAAAGCATCAAGTAGACTATTTGACAAAGGTATTTTGGGAACTTTAAGATCTCCCGATTTTATTTTGGATTCTGATTTTGTGGGAGTACGGGCTAGGGGATTAAATAGCACAGCACGAGTAATTATTGATAATTTTCAATTAATTCAATACCCTATTTATGGTGACCTTATTAAAAAGATAAATAACACAGATTGGGAAAATTACACATTTAATGTAAGCGCATGGAAGGGGCATAAAGCTTATGTTGAAATTCTTCCGGGTGAATATGAAAAACACAACTTTAAATTATCTGATAATAGTTTTATCGAAGCTGAATATAGTATTTCTTATAATTCAGAATGGCCTTCAGAAATAAAAACAATAGGGAAATACATATCTCAAATAAAGGCGATTAATTCTAGGTTGAAAAGAGGAGAATTAAAAGCTCATTTGCCCGAATTAATAAAGGTTATTGATAGCAGTAAAAAATTAATCGAAGGTTTAAAAAGCAATTCATTTATTTATGGTGTTTCAGATGGCTTTGCCGTTAATAGCCCTGTTTTTGTTAGAGGAAGACATCAAGAACCTTCAGAAGAGAATATTCCTAGAAGGTTTTTGTCGGCATTGCCATTAGGTGACGTTTCTTTTAAATCTCAAGGTAGTGGACGATTAGAATTGGCAGAAGCTATGTTGAATAAAGATAACCCTCTAACTTCTAGAGTAATGGTAAATCGTATTTGGCATCATCTTTTTGGAAAAGGCATCGTTGAAACAGTTGATAATTTTGGTCTTCAAGGAAAACTTCCGTCGCATCCAGAGTTATTAGATCATCTGGCCATTAAGTTTCAAAATAAAGGATGGTCTATTAAAAAAATGATAAAATACATAGTAACCTCAGAAACTTTTAAAAGAAGTTCTGTTAGAAATAAAGTACTTTTAACAAAAGATCCCAACAATGTATATTTGGCTTCTTTTCCGGTTAGAAGAATGGAGTCTGAAGCAATAAGAGATGGAATTCTTGTCGCTTCAGAAAGTTTGGACCCTACTTTTTATGGGGCTCCAATTCCCATTTATCTCACCGAATTCATGCAAGGCAGAGGAAAACCAAAAAAATCTGGCCCTTTAAATGGAAACCATAGAAGAAGTATTTATTTGGAAGTAAGGAGGAATTTTTTGGAGCCAATGATGACTACTTTTGATCGTCCTATTCCGTTTTCTACTGTTGGGAAAAGAGACGTCTCCAATGTGCCTTCTCAATCTTTAATATTCATGAATGATCCTTTTATCATAAATCAAGCCGAAATCATGGCCAAGAAATTATTAAACCAAAATAATTTATCATTTAGTCAAAAAATTGAGTGGGTTTATATGCGTGCTTTTTCCAGGAAACCATCAACAGCAGAAATAAAGGATGCGACAAAGTTTATTTCACTTTTGAAAGAATTGAAAAACACTAAAACTTCTGACCTAGATAATAGCTTAGAAGTATGGAAAGAGTATTGCCACAGTATATTTAATTTAAAAGAATTTATTTATTTAATGTAATGAGTAAGTATCATAATTTTTTGCAAAAACCGATTTCAAGACGTCAAATGTTAGATGTCTGTAGAGGAGGTTTTGGGTCACTCGCTTTTATGAGTTTATTTGGAGCACTTCCAATGGGCTGCAGTCGATCAGAAAAATCAATTTTAGAAGCTTCTAACCTGAACTTAGGGCCACACCATTTACCAAAGGCAAAAAACATCATCTTTCTTTATATGGATGGCGGGGTTTCACAAGTAGATTCTTTTGACCCAAAACCAAGGCTTACAAAAGAGAATGGAGAAGATCCTAGGAAAAAATTTAAAGTTGATGCGACACAATTTGATAATGTAGGTAAGATTTTAAAAAGCCCCTGGGATTTTAAACAATATGGAGAGTGCGGAATGCCCGTTAGTGAACTCTTTCCTCATATTGCTACCTGTGTTGATGATTTAGCATTGATTAGATCGATGACATCCCAATTTCCAGAACACACCAATGCAAACTATTTTTTGCATACAGGTAGCGGTTTTCAAGGAAGGCCAAGCATGGGATCTTGGATGAACTATGGTTTAGGGAGCGAAAACAAAGACATACCAGGATATGTTGTTTTAGATGGAGGATTAATTCCCCCAGGAGGACTGGATAATTTTAAAAATGGATTTTTACCGGCTTCCTATCAAGCATCCATTTTAAGGCCAGGCGACCAGCCCATCGCTAACATAAATCCTAAAGAAACCGTTCAGGATTTACAAGAGCAAAAACTAGGTTTTATTAGCCAATTAGACAATCAACAATTAGCAAAAATAGGAGAAGTTGATGCTGTAGAATCTGCAATTTCAAATTATGAATTGGCTTATAAAATGCAGTCCTCCATTCCAGAATTAACGGAATTTAAACAAGAAACAAGGGCCAGTAAAAAACTATATGGTTTTGAATCTGATGATCCACATACGCGGGGTTATGCGGCACAATGTTTATTGGCGCGCAGATTGGTTGAAAGAGGCGTGCGTTTTATAGAATTAACCTGCCCTAAAGTTAGCGCAGACCGATGGGATCAGCATGGAAACTTAAAAAAAGGGCACGAACTTAATGCTCATGCTGTTGACCAGCCCATTGCAGGCCTTTTAAAAGATTTAAAATCTAGAGGCTTGCTAGAAGAAACTTTGGTCGTTTGGACAGGAGAGTTTGGAAGAACGCCTTTTGCTCAAGGAACAAACGGGAGAGATCATAATCCATCGGCATGCAGTATGTGGATGGCTGGAGCTGGTATAAAAGGAGGGACCATTTATGGGCGAACAGACGACTACGGATATAGAGTTGTTGAAAACGAAGTGACGGTACATGACTTACATGCAACGATGATGCACTTAATGGGAATTAATCACAAACATTTAACCTTTCGTTTTGGAGGTCGTGATATGAGATTAACGGATGTACATGGACATATAATTAAAGATATATTAAGTTGAAAAAATTATTACAAGTGAAAATAAATTCGATTTTAAAATTTAACTTTTTCTTGATTATATCCTTGTTTTTAAATGCTCAAAAATCAGCATCGAGTATTACTCACTCTTTTTTTATTGCTGGCCCTCAACTTACTGGTATTATTGGTGAATCTGGAGCAGTTATTTGGGATTCTAAAAAATCAGGAGCAAGAGATGGTTATGTGCTTAAAAACGGAAATATTCTAATTTGTTGGGCAGATGAAGTAAGAGAGTATAACAAGGAAAAAAGGGTCATCCTCAGTTACACCCCCGCCCAACAGTCCATTGAATTAGGAACCGCTTTTAGGCTTTCTAACGGACATACTATGATTACTGAATCTGGCACAGTACCCAGAATTATTGAGATCAATAAAAAAGGAGTTATTGTTAAAACCATTCCACTTCAACCAGAAACAGATAACATTCACATGCAAACTCGGATGGCTAGAAAACTTAAAAACGGGAATTACCTCGTTACCCATTTATTAGCTTTTGCCGTTAAAGAATACCAATCAGATGGCACTGTAGTGAATGTTTTTAGTACAGATTATAAAGAATTTGGAGGGAAGGAAGCCAGAACATGGCCATTCACAGCGATTAGATCAGATAATGGAAATACTCTAGTTACCCTTACTAATGGAAATAGAGTTGTTGAATTAGATGCTTACGGAAAAATAATTTGGAATATTGATAATTCTTTATTTGAAAAAAACCCATTAGTAGATCCATGTGGAGCACAAAGATTGCTCAATGGAAACACCGTAATTACCAGTTATGGGGCAAAGAAAGGGATTAAGATATTTGAAGTAAATCCAGAGAAAAAAATTGTTTGGACTTATGATAATTACCGAGCACATCATTTTCAAATATTAACAACAAATGGAAAAAAGCTCAAAGGAAGACCTCTCAAATAAAAGAAAATGGGTCTAAATATTTTGCTTAGTATTTTTTCTGAATACCCGTCTGATATCATTCTGTTTTTCGGAAGAATTCACCCTTTGGTAGTTCATCTTCCTATTGGGTTTTTATTATTGGCAGTACTTACTGAAATTTCAGTAAAATGGAAAAAATTTGAACCTCTGCAAAACTTCATCCATTATGTATGGATTCTTGGAGTCATTAGCGCATTTTTTGCAGTACTATTTGGATATTTTTTATCCTTGTCAGGGGATTACAATGAAGACATTATCTTTTGGCATAAATGGGGAGGTATAGCTGTTCTTTTGTTTTCAATAGTATATTATTTCATCTCTAAAAGACAAATTAAAATTCCGTTTCATGGAAACTCGATACTTTTAACGGCTATCTTTTTAATCATTTTTTATACAGGACACTTGGGTGGAAATCTAACCCACGGATCGACCTATTTATTAGAATATGCTCCAAATCCAATTCGTCAATTTGCGGGTTTGCGAAACAAATCCATTCGAAGGAAAAAAGTAACTGTTATTGATTCTGTGGATGTTTATTTAGACTTGATTTCTCCCATAATAGACAATCGTTGTATAAGTTGTCATAATACAGAGAAGAAGAAAGGAGATCTGAATTTAATAAGCTTTTCAAGTTTAATGACTGGCGGAGAAAGTGGCAAGGTTATAATTCCTGGTGATATTAATTCTAGTGATCTTTTTAGACGAATTTCTATTCCCTCCACCCATAATGATTTTATGCCAACAGAAGGAAAGCAACCTTTAACGGATGACCAAGTTGCGATTATTGGTTGGTGGATTAAAGAAAATGCCCCGTCAAGGGGTTATTTCACAGCATTAGATCCAGACAAAGGAATTATGGACAATGTTAAAAGACAATTAGGTCTTGATGAATATAATTTCTTAAAAGAAAAGGTTCAATCTCCCAAAAAAGAAATCATTGATTCCTTAATCCATAGCGGGTTTATTTTGAACCTTCTTATGAAGGATAATTATTTTTTGGAAGCAAATTTTAGTTTGAGTGAAAAGAAGCTTACGATGAATAGTATAGAGTCACTTTTACAAATAAAAAGCCAATTGATTTGGTTGAACCTCAGCAATTCGAATGTAACAGATGATAATCTTAAAAAGATTGGACAATTAGAAAAGCTAATGAAATTAAATCTTAGTAAAACTAATATTTCTGACAAAGGCTTATTGCATTTAGGGAAACTACAGAAATTAGAATCGTTAAATCTCTTTAAAACAGAAGTTTCTAAGGAACTATTAACTGTAATCCCAAGGCTTCCTCATTTAAAAAGACTCTATCTATCTGAATCAAATGCGACAAATGAAATTGTTTCTCAACTAAAAATAAACAACCAAAACCTAAAAATTATTAATGATTAAGGCTTCAATTTTACCCGCATCAATTTTGGGCCAGAAGTAATATACAAAGTTTCTTCTTTATCATCTAAAACACAATTCGTGTTGAACTCATTATTTAAAATAGTTCCCAGATGTTTTCCTTCAGGATTTAAAACATAAACACCACCTGGGCCAGTGGCGAATATTATTCCGTTTCTATTTACTTTCAATCCATCTGGGTGCCCTTTTTCTTTTGGTGCATTTCCTGTAGCATCAAAAAAGAGTCTTCCGTTAGAAATATTGCCATTTTTATCTACATCAGCGGCAATCCAAATAGCATTTTTCCAATCTGCATTAGCAATATAAACAGTTTTCTCATCTGGAGAAAAAGCAATCCCATTGGGGCTAGAAAGGGTATCCGTTACTCTCCTTACTGCTCCTTCAGTAGTAACACTATACACCGCTGCTTTTAAGCCATTCTCATCTATAGGAGGGGGATCAGACATTATCATATTACCATTAGAATGAAAAGTTGCATCATTTGTATTATTGAATCGAATTCCATTATAATTATCAATAAAAGTGCTAAATCCACTCGTGGGTTTATTTAATGGGGCATTCATTTTAATAACTTGCCCATGACCATATTGAAGAATAACTAATTTTTCGTCATTATCAATTAAAAGAGCACTTGGCCCCGGTCTTTCTAAATCCTCATCTTTCATATCGAGGTAGAGGGTGACACTATCTTTTTCAGTCCATTGATATATTTTTTGATGACCCACATCCGTGTAAATCAATTTTTGTTCTTTTTTATACCATATTGGACCTTCAGACCATTCATGACCTGTTGAAAGGACTTCAATAACGGCGTTAGGTGAAATCACTTCATCTAATTGTTTATCAAGCCTTTGGATTTCCCCAACCTTTTGAAAAGTTTTAAATTTTGTCTTTTCGTGGCTGTCACAGGAAACTGAAAACACGGTTATTAAAAGTATTTTTAAAGCTTTATTTAACATAAATATTTATTAATTTTTATAATAACAGCTGTTATTCTATCTAAGAATTTTAGCGTTATTAGAAGTAAAGTTACAAAATATATCCCCAGACTTATCCCTCATCTGAAAAGCCAGAACGAGTAAATTTATTAAATGCAACGCCACTAAACTTTATTGGCGAATTTATAAAAACACGATAAAAACAATACGAACTAAGCAAATGATTCTATAGATTTGACAGTATCCAAAATAGTTTTTTCTAAACTAATTGGCTCCCAACACATCAGCTTCCTTTTCCAAACCGGCGTCGTCATTGATATTGACTTTTCCTTTTAATTGGGTGGTTGGCTTTACCTTTCCTTGCTTTTGCTGAACCACATGACCTAACTCATGAGGGAGGTGTTTTTCTTGACCAGGGCCTCAAGCCAGAGCTGATGAATCTCCAGTTCACGAAGTAACCCTGAATGGTTATTGGATCGATCAAACAGAGGTAACCAATGCTCAATTTGCTGTCTTCGTTGAGGCGACGGGCTATAAAACAACTGCCGAAAAAGATGTTGACTGGGAATTAATGAAGGAGCAATTACCTCCCGATACTCCGAAACCTCACGATTCATTACTTCAGGCTTCCTCTTTGGTTTTTAAAACGACAAATGGTCCTGTAGACTTGAATAATTATAGTGCCTGGTGGGAATGGAAACCCAAAGCCAGCTGGAGACACCCCAAAGGAAAAGGGAGTGATATCTTAGGAAAGGAGAATCACCCTGTGGTTCATGTTTCTTGGGACGACGCGAATGCTTACGCCAAAT
>Ga0209711_10003886_pt1 | contig 12341 bp, 12 predicted proteins | sample ArcticOcean_MG_C_7_FD_187441 | JGI IMG/M metagenome (GOLD analysis project Ga0209711, IMG submission 187441) | Marine microbial communities from western Arctic Ocean - ArcticOcean_MG_CB11_88 (SPAdes) (version 2) | ecosystem: Environmental > Aquatic > Marine > Oceanic | place: Arctic Ocean... | reverse complement strand
CAGGTAAACCCTCAGTCTGCTTGCTACAAATTACATGTTTTTTTGAAATAAAAAAGCATTTATTATTAGCGTTTTGTTAAAGTCTTTCTATTGTTAGTTTTTCAATTTAATACTCTTATTTTTTTTTGAAAATGAGGGTAAGAAAATTTATTACATAGAACTGTAGGTTGAGGTTTAACTTTTTGGGACAGCTTATCAGTGGGTTTCGGAAACAGTTTAATAAAAAATAGAATTTGAAAATATTACAACTCCTGCCGAGCGCTTTTCCTTGGATCGTTTTATCGGCATCATTTTTAGCACTCGTTTATCCTCCAATTTTCACTTGGTTCTCAGGTAACCTGATTACTTTGGGTTTGGGTGGAATTATGTTAGGAATGGGACTAACTCTCGAGCTTAAGGATTTTAGACAAGTCACCAAGACGCCTTCTTGGATCCTCACAGGTTTTTTATTACAATTCACCTTGATGCCCTTTTTCGGGTGGTTATTAGGAATCCTATTTGATTTACCCCCTTTTTTTGCGGTCGGATTGATATTGGTGTCCTGTTGTCCAGGCGGTACAGCCTCAAATGTAATAGTTTTTCTCTCCCGTTCGAATTTGGCCCTTTCTGTTAGCATGACTGCTATTTCTACAATTGGGGCAATTGTATTGACCCCATTATTGACAAGTAGTCTTTCGGGTAATGAAATCGATGTAGATGCCATGGGCTTGTTCAATAGCACCTTAAAGGTCGTTCTTATTCCTGTTTTGCTTGGGGTATTTCTAAATGCTCGCTTGCCTAAATACGCTCCCAAAATTAAATTATATTCCCCTGCTTTTGCAGTAATATTAATCACCCTGATTGTTGCCAGCATCATTGGACAAGGAAAAGAAATAATATTAAATTCAGGATTTGCATTAATATTAGCAATAATGACTTTACATTTAATTGGTTTTTTAACAGGATATATTTTTAGTAAATTAGTTTTAAAAGATGAATCCGTGAGCAGAACAATATCCATAGAGGTTGGAATGCAAAATTCAGGATTGGGAGTGGTTTTGGCCAAAGAAAATTTTATAAATCCTGCTGTTGCAATACCAGCAGCTATTTCTAGCTTGGTACATTCACTTTATGGTAGTATTTTTGTAGCGTTATTTAAAATGAAATCAGATGAATAAAGCCGTAATTGTTTCAGCAAAACGAACGCCAATAGGAAGCTTTTTAGGTTCCTTGGCAACTGTTCCTGTTACAGAATTAGGAGCTTTAGCCATTAGGGCTGCGATGGATGAAATTTCTTTGGATCCCAAAGAAGTGGATGAGGTATTAATGGGTCATGTGCTCCAGGCCGGAACTGGCCAAGCGCCTGCAAGACAAGCTGCGTTGAATGCTGGACTTCCAAACGAAACTCCTTGTACCGCAATCAATAAAGTATGCGCTTCTGGAATGAAATCCATTATGATGGCGGTTCAGGCAATTCAACTGGGGGATGCAGAGGTTGTTATCGCCGGGGGAATGGAAAACATGAGTAGAAGTCCCCATTTCGTTCAAATGCGAAGTGGCAATAAGTTCGGATCAACAGTTTTAGAAGATATTCTTCAAGTTGATGGATTGGTCGATGTTTATGATCAAGTTGCCATGGGTGTTTTTGCAGATGCTTGCGCGGTGAAACACAAAATATCGAGAGAGGAGCAAGATGATTTTGCAATTAAATCCTACCGTCGAAGTGCTCAGGCATGGGAGGCAGGGAGCTTTTCGAATGAAATCACTCCCGTTGCAATTCCTCAAAGAAGGGGAGCGGCCATCGTTTTTGACAAAGACGAGGAGTTTTCGAACGTTACCCTTGATAAAATCCCCAATTTAAGACCCGCTTTTTCAAAAGATGGAACCGTAACTGCTGCCAATGCTTCAACCCTAAACGATGGTGCAGCTGCTCTTGTTGTAATGAGCGAGCGCAAGGCAAAATCATTGGGGCTAACGCCATTGGCAGAAGTCGTGAGTTATGCGGATGCTGCTCAAGAACCAAAATACTTTACAACTGCTCCGGCAAAGGCGCTCCCCAAAGCACTTGAAAAAGCAAACCTTGAAATCGATCAAATTGATTTATTCGAGCTTAATGAGGCTTTTTCTGTGGTTGGATTGGCCAACATGAAAATACTTGGTCTAGATCCCAATAAAGTAAACATAAATGGTGGAGCAGTGTCCCTAGGGCATCCATTAGGCTGTTCAGGGGCAAGAATTATAGTGACTTTGTTGCATCAATTGCAGCAGGGGGGAACGTATGCAGCCGCAGGAATTTGTAATGGTGGCGGAGGAGCGTCCGCAGTAATATTTAAAAAATAAACAGAGATGATAAAAAAAACTTCATGGCGTCCTTTACCAGATTTTTTAATAATTAAAGAAAGTAAAATCGAAGGCTTAGGTCTTTTTACGACGCGAGATTTACCGAAAGGTTTTGACATGGGAATTTCTCATATTTTTGACCAACGTTTTCCTGATGGTTACATCAGATTGCCATTGGGAGGGTTCATTAATCATCACGAAATTCCTAATTGTTCTGCTGTTACTGCTGAAGAGGATAAAGAAATGGGGAAAATAAAACACATTCGGATTGTTGCCCTTCAGCCCATTCTGAAAGATCAAGAAATCACGATTAAGTACATCATCAATCGACTGGATGATCCAAATTGGGAATTTGAATACGAGGTTTCTCAATAAAATTAATTTTCAAGAGGTTGAGGTTTTCTTCTAATAAAAAACCCGCCCTAAATTATCTTTTTCCACAGATAATTAAGAACGGGCTGAACCAATTAAACAAACAAATTGAAATTTATTAAATACTTAACTATTTCAAAATTAAAGTTTAAACTGTTAAGGAATTGGTAAAGGAGGGTTAAATGGAAGTTAAAATTAATTTAATTAATTAATCAAAAAAAAGGGTACTTTTCGACGTCCTTTAATATTAATGTTATGTCAATTCAAAAGAATGAATTGAATAAAACGAATCTAATCTTACCTATAAAAATCAATTTCTCGATCCCGTTTATTTATTTAAGATATACCTTGCACCTTGTTTCCCTTTACTTATTTGGGGATGACCAGGACTAATAAAAAAATATTAAAATGGTAAGAATCTTTTTCACTTCTCTAAATTAATATTTTTAAAATATTTAGTTCTTGAAATATGATTTAGGGATTATGCTTTGGAATTCCCCGCGCTATTTTCGGATAGTTAAAATGATAAAAAATCAAGAGAAACTCATTTCTTTTAAATCGTCAGAGACAATTAAAGTTCCTTCAGTGGCATTTTTTATTGTTTTAATACTAACCCCTGGGGCATATTCTACAAGGAGAAATCCTTCAGAAATAATTTCATAAACACCCAATTCCGTAACTATTTTTTTAACACATTTGATTCCAGTGAGCGGGAGCGAACATCTTTTAAGAAGCTTACTTTCTCCTCTTTTGTTGACTTGCATCATGGCAACAATAATATTTTCGGCAGAAGCAACGAGGTCCATTGCACCTCCCATTCCTTTAACCAGTTTTCCTGGAATTTTCCAATTTGCAATATTTCCATTTTCAGCGACCTCCATTGCCCCCAAAACAGTCAGATCAATATGTCTACCCCGGATCATAGAAAAGCTCACAGCAGAATCGAAAAAGCTCGCACCGGGCATCGTGGTGATGGTTTGTTTCCCTGCGTTGATTAAATCCGCATCCTCTTCTCCTTCAAAAGGGAATTGACCCATCCCCATGACACCATTTTCGCTTTGGAATTCAATTGCAACCCCCGGAGGAACATGATTGGCAACAAGCGTAGGAATTCCAATCCCAAGATTAACATAAAATCCATTTTTCAGTTCCTGTGCAATTCGTTTTGCAATTGTGTCTTTGTCGAGTGCCATTTTTATTTACTTCTAACGGTTCTTTGTTCAATTCTTTTCTCAAATTTCGCTCCCTGAAATATTCGATTAACAAAAATTCCGGGAATATGAATTTGGTTGGGATCTAAACTTCCCGCGGGGAGGAGTTCCTCTACTTCCGCGATGGTGATTTTTCCAGCACCACACATGGCGGGATTGAAGTTTCTTGCTGTTCCTTTAAAAATCAGATTCCCAGCTTCGTCTCCTTTCCAAGCTTTTACAATTGAAAAATCAGCTTCATATGCAGTTTCTAAGACATGCATTTTTCCTTTAAACTCTCGAGTTTCTTTCCCTTCTGCAACTTCAGTTCCACATCCCGCTGGCGTGTAAAATGCCGGGATTCCTGCTTGTGCTGCCCGACATCTTTCAGCGAGTGTTCCTTGTGGGGTTAATTCGACCTCAAGTTCTCCAGAAAGCATTTGTCTTTCAAACTCAGCATTTTCTCCTACATAGGAAGCAATCATTTTCTTGATCTGCTTTTTTTGAAGTAATAAGCCCAAACCAAAGTCGTCAACTCCTGCGTTGTTTGAAATACAAGTGAGATTCTTAACTCCAATTTCAACTAACGCTCCTATACTATTTTCGGGAATTCCACAAAGGCCAAACCCACCGAGCATCAGTGTCATTCCGTCTTCGACGCCCTCTAAGGCGGCGGCAACATTTCTGACTTCCTTGTTAATCATAGCAATTGAAATTTTTCTATATAACCAAATTTAATAATATAAATCAACTCTAAAGATTACACTGCACTCTGAAGGAATTCAGACCTTTTTTTTAAAAAATATAGGTTTGAATTTTTTCTTAACTTTTTGGGATCCTATTGGTCAACCTCATTAGTGAAAAAACTATGGAATAAGTTTCAGTTAACTTCCTATACAATTTGATAAGTGTAAAAATTAGATTTAGTTTACTAATTGATCCTTAAAATAAAATCACATAAGATTCCATGGTTAAGGAAATTAAATCCTCAAATGGGAAAAAGTTTTATTTAATTCTTTTCTTAATTTGGACACTACCTTTTGGAACTTTTTTGTGTATTTCTATACTTTTCGCAAGGTTGTTTCCGGGCTTTAAAAAAAAGGATTAACAACAACCTGGTTTTCTTTAAATAGTTATTTTAAATAATCTAGGAGAATTCTTTCCTTTGGCTTCGCTCGTAACCCAAAAGGTATCTTGATCTATGATTTTAATGGCTTCAATTTGTGCTCGATCAACAGGGATTTTGTGTTTTATGAATTGTAGCTCCTCTAGCTTTTTTGAGTTGAAATTTGGTAAAGTATAAATAAACTGTTCCCCTTCTTTATTATAGGCTACCAGTACAAATAGCTTTAAACGGTCATTATAATCGGCACCTGTGATCAGAGAATTTACAGGAAGTGATCTTTTAGATTTTAAGGAATAACTCCCTTCTTTTTTTGGAATGAAATAAAGTTCGGTTGTAAATGTTTTTCGATTTTTAGAAAACAAAACCAATGATTTTGGAAGTGCTGCAATTGCCTCTACATCATAGGGATGCTTCTTTCGTTTTTCGAAGTTTTTTTGATTTTTATATTTGATTTTAATCTCTCCTACCAAGTCAAAATTCTTATTGGGATCAACCATTAAAATCTTTAGTTTCTTTCGACTGCCATTATTGTTTCCTGTATCAGAAATATAAATTAGATCTTCATCTCTTGTGAGATCTTCCCAATCTTTATTTTTTGCATTTGGGATTAGATAATTTTCTAGCAATTCTCCGGCTTCAGAAAACAAATAAAGTATTGGTTTTCCCCCAGAATCATTATGAGTAAGAAAATTACCTTCAAAATATTCCAATCCCGAAGTTTCATCAATCTCAACAGGAAGTTCAACAACATTTTCGATGGTCTGCGCAACCGTCAGTTTTAGACAAACTAAGAAGACTAAGAAGTTTTTTAAACAGTAAAATGATTTAGGGAAAACAGTCATAAAGCTTGTTTTTTACCTACCAAAATCGTCTTGTACCCGCACAATATCCTCTTCATCCGATGGATTATTAGGATCAGTGTGTTGCCAAATTTCAGCAATAATCGCAAAATTGTCCAAACCGATTAGGCGGTGTCTTTCTCCTTGCTTCAGTCGGATTTGATCTCCTTCATTGAAAATTTCAATTTCATTTTGGGTATCGTTATCAGAACGAATAATACCCACTTTCCCCTGATAAACTCTCCAGATTTCTGCGCGTCGATGATGGTATTGCCAAGACAGTCTAGAGTCAGCATTAACCATTAAAATCTTAGGGCTTAATTTCCCTCCAATTTTTAGGGTATTTATATCTAAACCTTCAAAAAACTGATCTGAGAATTTTTGAGATTGCTTTTCTGCAATTACTAAAAACCCGCCCCAGGGTCTTTCAAAATCTTTTGATTCAATTTCATATCCAAAGAATTCGATGTGCTCTTTTGTATTTATAAATTTCTCCATCGGTTTGATTCTGCTACAAATATAAAACAGGAATGGAAGTAAAACACTTACCGCATCCCTGTTTTATTAATAATTTATTTTAAAATTAACTTATATTAAATTGGAAGTTCCCAGCCTTGTCTGTATGTTTTTGTAACAAATTCATTTGCTTCATCAAGGTTTTTAATCCTCATGTTTCCACCATCCCAAAGGAGTTTTTTTCTTCCATAGTATTGGAATTCATTTCTTCCCTTTCTATTGCCATTAGACTTTCTTAATGAGTGACTTCTTAGGGCCAAGTTACCCATAAGAACGGTTTCTGTAAATGGACCAGCATAATCAAATGAAGAGGTAAGGTTTTTGTGTTCAGGACTGTTAAACCCAGCTTTACAGGCTTCGGTCCAAGTTTGTGAATGAATAGTACTTACATCACCTTGGTTTGAAGTATCAAAAACTACTGGTTTTTCACCTTTTACATAAAGCGTGGGCATATTTCCATAAATTTCGGAAGTAATGACTCCTTTGTCTCCAATCATCATAATACCACTGGATTTACCTTTTTCAAAGCCCATAATAAATTCTTCACTAATCTCTTCCGGGATTGTTGGGGTTAAACCACCATCCATCCAAATTAACTTTATTCCATCTTTATTGTAGGGAGTATTGTCATAGCCTATAGTAACCATTGATGAAATTGGACACCCTTCTGGTGTATACTCGGGAATCCACATTTTTTTAAAAACGTTGGTAGCAGTACATTCAACACTGGTTGGAAATCCTAATTTTAAAGTCTTGTAGGGAAGGTCTAGCGTGTGACATCCAATGTCTCCCAGCGCTCCTGTTCCATATTCCCAAAAACCTCTCCAATCAAATGGGTGAAGTCCTGGCGCATAGGGTTTTGTTTTTGAAGTACCCAACCAAAGATCCCAATCAAGTGATTTAGGCTTTTCAGCTGCGTTAGATAAAGGATGATCCACACCTTGAGGCCAAACAGGACGATTCGTCCAAGCATAAATGGTGTGAATTTTACCTACTTTGTTTTTGTCGACCCACTCTTGTACTTTAGGAACTCCGGTTCCAGACCCTCCTTGGTTTCCCATTTGAGTAACCACTTTATTTTGTTGCGCAGTTTTAGTCAATAAACGAGCCTCAGCGATGGTATGCGTTAACGGCTTTTGAACATAAACGTGAATGCCTTGGTTCATACAATCGTAAGCAATTTTAGCATGATTGTGGTCAGGCGTAGAGATCGTAATGGCATCAATTCCTTTTTCTTTGGCGAGCATGACGCGATAGTCTGAGTACTGGGTTGCATTAGAATGAGCCGTATAGCTACTTGCGGCTCTTGCAGAATCTACATCACAAAGTGCAACGACTCTGTTTTTTCCGTTTAAGTAAGCATTTTTTATATCTGAGGTTCCTTTTCCCCCAGATCCAATTGCCGCTAAAGCGAGCTGATCACTAGGTGCAGTATAACCTGTCCCTCCAAGTACATGGCGAGGAACGATAAAGACTCCTGTTCCGATGAGGCCAGATTTTTTTATAAATTCTCGTCTAGATTTTGATTTTTTGTTTTTCATTTTCATTAGTTATTAAAGGCTAGATTTATTTAATAGACATAAATGTAAATATTTTTTTAATTTATAATTACTACATATTCATTAAACTTTATATTTCTATTGATAAATTTCTTTTTTCCATGATTTTATTATTGAGTTAGTTGAGCCCAACGTTTTCTTATTCAAAATTTTCTGAAATTCAGTTATGTATTTTTGTAGTCTTCGAAAGCGGTGACTAAATTTTTATTTTTGAGCAATCTCAAAATTAGTGAAATCTCCTTTTTAAGTGGAGTGATTTTGGCTAGATTTTGCCCCCAAAGTAATTCATTAGAGAGAACGGTTTCCGAAATTTCGTCTATTGATTGCACTTTCCAAATGTTTTTGAAAAAGTCTATGATCACATCATCATCCTTAACATTATAGCTGTGTTTTGAAATGTCTTTACCATAAAAGTAAATCAACGAAGCCAACGCAAAGGTTAGATTTTTAGGAATGGCATTGTTTTTTTTATAAAATGACAGCAAGCTGGGCAGAATACGGACCTTATATTTTGATATGCTATTTAAAGCAATCGATTGGAGCTGATGAACAGTAAAAGGATTAGAAAACCTTTCCATGACTTGGGCTGCATATTCCGTAAGCTCATCTTTATCAAAATCAATGCTAGGAATAATTTCATTTTTAAGAGTTTCAGAAATAAATTTTTTTGTAAAATCATCCGAAAGCGCAGCGGAAACTGTTTCAACCCCTTTAAGAAGACCTAAAGGCACCATTGCCGTATGGCAGCCATTTAGGATGCGGACCTTTCGCGTTCGATAATTATCTAAATCTTTTACCACTTTTACATCGATCTCACTTAATTGATCGGCTGGAAAAATATCCAATAGTTTTGGATTCCCCTCTATTATCCATAAAAAAAAAGGTTCACAAGTGACAATTAAATTATCCTCAAAGGACAAGTCTTGTTGATAAAACGCTAAATTATCTTTTGGAAATCCAGGAACAATTCGGTCAACTAAGGTGTTGTAAAAATGATTTTTCATCACCCAATTTTTAAAACCGATTTCCAACCCCCATTGATCGATAATATTTAGAAGAATGGCTTTAAGAGTGTCTCCATTTTTTTCAATTAATTCGCAAGGAATGACATGTAAGACTTTATCATCACTGCCATTAAACTTTTCAAACCTTCTTAACAAGAAAAGCACAAGTTTGGCCGGGAACGAATTTGGAGGTTGCATTTCCATTTGGTCAGTATCAATTTGCTGAATCCCAGCCTCTGTTGTATTTGAAAATACGAATTTTAAATTTTCATTTTCTGCCAATGACAGGTATTTTTCAAAATCTTGATAAGGGTCGACCAATTGATCAATACAATTGATCAGATGACTTTCCCGAACGCTTTTACCATTTAAAATCCCTTCTGAATAAACATGATATTTACCATTTTGATCTGCAAGATTTTTGATCATTCCATACGCTATGGGTTGAACGACATCAACTTTCCCTTGAAATGAAGTTTGTTCGTTTAAAAGTTGAATACAATAATCCACAAAGGCTCTCATGAAATTTCCCTCGCCAAATTGAATACTATCAGCGGGTCTGTTTTTATCAATTTTATTTGTCATCTTGAAATAAATATATTTATAAAATGTTTCAGGTTTCAACTCCTGATTTATTTAAATCTTAAAAAGATTATTTTTTATGAATTTAAATTTATGGTTTATAGATCTTATTTCTTGTAAAAGGTTTATAAATTTAATAGATTAATTTTATTGTCGAAATCTATTTTAAATACCAAAATGAAAAACTTAATTCTTTTTGCTCTGATTACGCTAAATTTTGCATGCGTCAAGGACAAGGAATGTGTCGTTATTACTGATAAACAAGAAATGAACGGAGGATATTATTTTTTCTTCCATCAAAATCAAGTTTATTCAGGGAATTCCTCTCAAATGTTAGAATCTGATCTTAATTCTAACGGATATGCTTCTGGAAAAGTTGATGAAAATATTTTTATAGAAAATAATATAGGAGATGAATATTGCTTTTGATTGATCCGATCAATAATGAATTTATATTTAATTAGATTGCAATCAAATAAGCTAAGTGAAAATTATTATAGCTTCTAAAGTAAAAGCTCTTGTTGGCTTTCTTTTTATTCAGATGACTTATGCCCAATTCCAATCGGAAGGAGAACTTTCGATTGAAAAAGGTATTCTTCAACTCGAAACAACTTTCTTGAATCAGTCTAAAGGAGCTGGCGCTGAGAAAATAGATTATCAGCAACTTCCAAATAATCTTTTAAGATACGGGGTGTCCAATAATACCGAAATACGCTTGGTGATAAATATAGAAGGGACTCAGCAAGATTCAGGGCAAGGATTACAATATAAAATTGGAAATACACAGTTGGGGGCAAAAGTAGCATTCAATAGACGAAATGATTCCAAAACAAAGGGTGCGTTTTTTTCACATTTTATTTTCCCGCAAAACTGGGATGATTTTTCAAATAGTTTTGGGTATTCTAATCAATTGGTTCTCACTCAAAATATAAATTCAAAGTTCAGTATCACTTCCAACTTTGGCCATACTCATTTTAGCAATGGGACGGGATATTATAATTATACGGCAGTGGCAGTTTTGAATATTTCAAACAAATTTTCTGTATTTATCGAGCCTTATGGAGTTTTTGATGCTAAATCAAATTCGGCGTCAAACATAGATTTTGGATTTTCATGTTTCTTATCAAACCTTCAGTTTGATTTTGCTATCGGAACAGGTATCGACAACAAGATGATCCATCAGGGAATGGTAATCACCTGGCGTCCCATAAGAAAAGCAGTAAAATAATCACAGACCAATTAAGTTGCGGCCCTAAGTTTTTTTTAGAATTCTTAAGTAGCTCCGACAGGAATCGAACCTGTATCTAAAGTTTAGGAAACTTTTATTCTATCCGTTGAACTACGGAGCCGTTTAGGAACACCTATTAGTAAAATTATTCATTATAAAAACGACTCGTCTTAATGGAATGTTTCTAGCTTGCAAAGCTAATAGAAGGACGTTATATTTTTAGTTATAATCGGAATCTTTTACTATTTTACGAAAAATTATGGAAAAAATAATTTTTAAAGTTACTTTTTCTTCGATTTTATTATTTTTTATTTCTTGTTCTCTCACGGAAAAATATCAAGGGACAGATAAAAAATTTGAGGTTGAAGTTTCAAAACTGGAAGCCCTAAAAGAGTTTGAAGAAAAAAAAGATTACATCCTCTTTGTTGGGAGTTCTAGCATCAGGCGGTGGGATAAGTTAGCAGAAAATATGCAGCCTTACGATGCAATTAAGCGAGGTTATGGAGGTGCACATTTTTACGATTTAATCCATTTTACGGAACGTCTGGTTGCACCACATAAAAATGCAAGAGCAATGGTTTGTTTTGTTGCAAATGATATTACGGGTAACGACAACGATTTAACCCCTCGGGAGGTGAAGAATTTATTCAAACTGGTTACCCGCCAAGTTCATTCCCTATTTCCAACACTTCCAATTTTTTTCATAGAAACAACTCCTACTCCAAAAAGATGGCAGGTTTGGGATCAAACTTCTACCGCAAATGATTTGATTCAAAATTACACCAATAAAAACCATAACATTAACTTCATCTCAACACGAGATCAATTTATAGGAAAAAATAGATTACCTGTTGCTGAATACTTTGTTAGGGACAGTCTTCACCTGAATCAAAAAGGTTACGACAAATGGGCTGAAATAATTAAATCTAAACTTGATCTCACTTTAAATTAAATATTCAAATGATTTTATCAATTTCAAACAGATCTTATCTGTTAAAAACCTCAATATTTTCATTAAGCTTAATTCTACTTATTCCAAGTATTATGCTAGGGCAATCAAATAAAGAACAAGTTTCGAGTCTTAAAAATAAAAAGGTGGTTTATGTTTGGGGTGGTCGGCTTCACCAACCAGAAAAAACAGTTGATTTATTTGTTCCTTGGTTAAAGTCAGAAGGAGCAATAGTTGAGGTTTTCAATACCCTAGAGGTTTATGCAGATGCAACGGCTATGGAACAAGCAGATCTCATTATACAACAATGGACCATGGGAGAGATGACCAAAAATCAATCCAAAGGCTTACAAAATGCAATACTCAATGGAACTGGAATGGCAGGTTGGCATGGAGGAACAGGAGATTCTTTTCGAGGGGATTTAAAATATCAATATATGATTGGTGGGCAATTTGTTTCCCATCCTGGTGGAAAGTCTGAATATACAGTTAAGATAGTCGATCGTAAAGATCCAATTACTAAGGGCGTTAAAGATTTTTATGTCAAAAATACTGAACAATATTATATGTTAATGGATCCGAATGTTAAAGTATTGGCAACTTCAAAGTATACAAAAGCAAGTTATTTGAAAAAGGGTTCTAAAAAAATTGAAAATT
>Ga0209711_10003884_pt1 | contig 12348 bp, 5 predicted proteins | sample ArcticOcean_MG_C_7_FD_187441 | JGI IMG/M metagenome (GOLD analysis project Ga0209711, IMG submission 187441) | Marine microbial communities from western Arctic Ocean - ArcticOcean_MG_CB11_88 (SPAdes) (version 2) | ecosystem: Environmental > Aquatic > Marine > Oceanic | place: Arctic Ocean... | reverse complement strand
GTGGAAAAACCCCAACGATTTAGCGATTCTCACCACTGCAAAATGGTATGCGAAATACGAACAAGCTGGCATTACTGAATCATCGGTATGTGTTGCGATTAGCGACTCTACTAAACAGGAATTCCAACGTTGGTATTCACCTCCTGAGCAATGGGAATGTGAAACAATTTTGTATGGAGTTGACCATTTAGTGTTTCGACCTATGAACCATGATGATGAAGATGAACAATTGGAGCATGAAGCACTTCGTAAAAAATACGATGCTGCTGATGAAGATGCTTTGTGTGGCCAAGCCTCAGAACAAACCCCACTTTTACTTGCTGTTGGCCGCTTAGTTGCTCGAAAAGGTCACCGTACACTCCTACGGGCCATGCCTGTAATCCTCAGTCGGTTTCCAGGCGCTCGCTTATGCATCATCGGAAGAGGGCATATGGCCAAAACCCTCCTTCGACAAGCAAAGAAACTTGGTGTTGGACATGCAGTTTTCATTCGACCAGGAATGTCGTTTGAAGATTTAGCTCAACATTTCAGAAGTGCAGATTTAGTTGTTTATCCATCGTATTATGAGGGCCAAGGGCTCATTCCTTTGGAAGCATTAGCAAGCGGCACTCCGGTCGTCACCGTCGACCAACCGCCCCTCACTGAAATGATTGATTCCACGGTCGGTGAACTCTTTGAAACTGGAAACCCCAGTGCTTTAGCAAATGCAGTTTGCCGTTCACTTGAAGATCCTGAAGGACGCACTGCTCAAGCTCTCCGAGGGCGAGAGCGGGTTCTCAATGCCTACACCTATGAACATAATGCTGAAGATTACGAAAAAATCTACCTTTCAATGGTTGCGTCAAAGGACTGAACACCTTCAAGCGTAACCTCCAAAGCACAACGCCTCTACAAGTTACCATGGCGACCTCTCCTCCAGCAGCTATTTTGCTTGGAGAATCAACCGTTTCTGCTGATACCTCTGGTAAGCGAGACCTCAATTTGGCTGCAGGTGCCACCATAGCCGTTGCCATCATTACCCTTCTTTTAGCAGCCATTTGGGGGCCTTCGATGTCAAACGGTTTGAATCCAAGCGAAACGCAAGAGGCACTCCAAGGGGATCAAGTGTATTTTACTTGGAATGAACCCGAATACATGCCTCGCCATGAGGAATGTATCGACCCCGATAATGGGCAAGATGCAGGTTACGAAGGTTATGGAATTGGCTATGAGCCAAGTCTTTCCATCGACAGCCAAGGAAATCTTTTCGTCACTGCGCACAAAGATTTGCGTTGGGGTGGTGAAGGTAATCCATTTGCTCCAGTTATTGGCGGCAACCTCGATACATGGTATGCTTGCGAAGACGGAGAGATGACCAGTTGGGATTATTGGGCATCTTGGTTTTGGATTTCAAACGATAACGGTGAAACATGGAGTCATGGGGATAATTTCAACCCCACGCCAGGTAATTTAGGAAATTCATTGGTAGGTTCTGGTACGGGTGCAGGTTCCGAATGCCTCGGCGATGAAGGCGATATTGCAGTCGACGCGAATGACGTCGTCTACTATCTCGATACCACTTTGGAAGACAATTGGTGGCACATGTTCGAAGACGGTGGCAACACCTACATGTCACCTGTAGTTTGTGAACGAATGCAGACAATGGCCGCTGATGATCGGCCATGGGTCGCAGCTCAAGGAGATGGCATCATTCACTATCTTGGAAATTCAGGAGCTTCGCCTCCAGAGTGTTCAGGTGATAGTGGGCGGTACTGGTATTATCACTCGGAAACAGGTCGTGCTCCTTTTTCACAATGCTATGCAATGCCAGGCGGCTGGTCGACCATTTCCAGCCAAAATAACGGTCCTTATGTCTTTGTAGCTCAAGAAGATGCAGATTCTGATTCAGGAACGGTTCAAGTTCGCATCAGTGATGACTATGGTCGAGGCACTGGGCCAAGTCCAAGCGATGGAACTTGGCAAGCACCTGTTACAGTCGGCCCCCGTGAAGGTAATTGTCCCGAAGGTTATCCTGTGGTCAACAATAACGAAGGCGGCATGGTTGTCGTGACTTGGGCAGATTGTCCAAATGGAAACACCGGTGCTTGGGAAATGCGTATTGCAGTTTCATACGATAACGGCACCAGTTGGCAATCATGGAATGCAACTGCATTTGACCGTGGAATCCAAATGTACCCCTTCGTCTCGGTTACTGAAGACCAAGTGGTCAGTGTGGCGTTCTACGGGCTTGATTATGACCAAAACAACAGCGAAGATGGCTATGTTGCTGGAAAGGATTGGTACCTCTACGCTGGTGCACTTCACCATCCAATGGAAGGCGATGTTTGGGATTTTAGAATTATTGATCCGACCCCACTTCATACGGTAACTGACTATGAGGAAAGCAGTGGTGATACCCACGCGCTTCACGATTTCTTTGAAACAGTGATGTCTCCAGATGGCACTTGGATGGGCATCGCCTATCAAGAGAATATTGGTTTGCATCCATTTGAAGAGAATGAAGAACAACGCTACATCAAATTTATTCGAGGTGATATGGCTTTGTCACACAGTATTGTTTCTGAATCTGAGGATACCTCTGTCGAAATGCCTGCCTTTTCAATCGGGGAATTGATTCTCGCTGCTCGCAGTTGATAACATTCGGTTTTGACACCCGCAGCGTGTCGCTTGAACAGGCGCGGTGTTCATAGGCACACCACCTGTTGGAGAACCATGCTCGCGAAGCGGTTGATGGCCCTTTGCCTCGCCGCGATGCTGATTTCAATGATTTCACCGGTTTCTGCGGATGATTCTCTTCAAAGTGCAAATCCACTCACTGATGGCGTAACATCGAACGGTTATGTCTGTGACCCTGACTGTGATGCAGGTAATGATCAAACCGACTTCTGGAAGATTGAAGCCAAAAAAGGCGACATTGTTCAAGTCTCTTTTTCTGGTTCGATGAATGGTGCAGCATGGTGGTGTCCAGGTGATGGATGGACCGGAACGTTCTCTCTTGTGAACGCTCAAGGAAGTACAATTGTCGATACCTCTGCTGACGACAGTGCCTCATCAAAAGTTCTCTCGACAACCGTGAACTCAGCCAGTTTTGTCTATGTCAAGATTAAGTCTGAGGATTCATGGTGCAACGATGGATTTGATTATACGCTCACTCCTTCGATTGACAAAGCCAATCGAGACTCTGATGAAGATGGGTTTATCGATAATGAAGATGATTGTGAAGACCTTGTTGGGACTTCTACCAATGACCGGAAAGGTTGCACAGATTCAGATTCAGATGGTTGGTCAGACCCAGATTCAGGATGGGGCCCTCAAAATGGAGCTGATGCCTTTGTCAGCGATGTGACTCAATGGTTGGACAGCGATAACGATGGCTACGGCGATAATCTTGATGGATTCGAAGGAGACCATTGCCCATTCCGTCGAGGTTATTCGATTCAAGACCGGTATGGATGTCTTGATTCAGACGGTGACGGATACTCAAACGAAGACCCTGGTGCCTTAGACGGCGTGACTGCTTGGTATGCTCACCCAATCGGATTCGGCGATGCCTTTTCTCTCGACTCGACTCAATGGGAAGATACCGACGGTGATGGCTTTGGTGATAATTGGGAAGACGGTGAGTGGAACCTCTCACGTGCCAGTTGGGGTATAGGAACCTGGTTGCCAAGTGCCTCTACACCCGATGCCTGCCCTTTCATTACCGGCACTTCAACCGGTGATCGATATGGTTGTACAGATACTGATGATGACGGTTTTTCGGATGGTGATCTCAATTGGACCAAAGCCAATGGGTCTGATGCTTTCCCTCTCGAACCATCACAATGGCAAGACCGTGATTTTGATGGCTGGGGTGATAACCAATCCGAAGGCGCTCTCCAAGTAGATGATTTCCCGGATAATCCAACGCAATGGGCGGATTCAGATGAAGATGGCTGGGGCGATAATCAATCGTATGGTGCTTACCAAATCGACGATTTCCCATTCATAGATTCTCAATATCGGGATACGGATGGCGATGGTTATGGCGACAATATCAATGGCTTTGAAGCCGACGTATGCGTCTTTTCATCGGCAGAAGAAGTTGAATCCGAATGGATATCTCGCTACGACCGTCTTGGTTGTAGAGATGTTGATACCGATGGTTATTCGGACCCGACCAATGATTGGATCGCTCATCCGGATGGATTTGCAGACGCGTTCCCAGCTGATGAAAGTCAATGGTATGATACCGACCACGATGGTTACGGTGACAACTTGGAGTATTTCGATGGACAAACACTCCGGTTTGCCTACCGCGGTGATGGGTGCAGAACTACACAAGGAACCTCAACTTTTGACCGCTGGGGTTGCCCAGACAGTGATGAAGACGGTTGGTCCGATTCAACAAGTTCATGGCTAGCAAGTCCCGGTGGTAAAGGCGATGCTTGGCCTATGGATTACACGCAGTGGCATGACATCGATGGCGATGGACGAGGAGATAACCCTCTTGGAACAACTGCGGATGTCTGCCCGAGCCAAGCAGGAACTTCCGTTGGCCCTTCTTCTGGTGGAGACCGTTGGGGTTGCCCTGACACCGACGGTGATGGCTGGTCTGACCTCGGTGATGCTTTCATTCACGAACCGACTCAGTCCAGAGATACCGACGGTGATGGATTTGGAGATTCCAAAGACGGCAATCAAGGTGATGCATGTCCCGAAGTTCGTGGAACTTCAATTCTTGACCGATTGGGTTGCCGTGATACAGATGGCGATGGCTGGTCTGACCCAACTGAAAGTTGGCAAGCTCATCCTTACGGTTCAGCAGACTCATTCCCGACAGAATCTCTTCAATGGCGCGATACCGATGGAGATGGTTTTGGCGATGTTCCTTTGGGAGCCCTTCGAGATGATTGCCCAGAAGTATCTGGAGTCTCCAAACGAGATAAGCAAGGTTGTACAGATTCAAATGGCGATGGTTGGTCCGATTCATATGGTGAATTTTCAGCAGCAGTTGCGATCTTGGGTGAAGATCCAGCAGCATCATGGTTGACCTATTTAGTGATTGGATTCGGTTTCATTCTCGGCGCGACTTTCGCCCTTATCGTTCGCAAGGGCCGCGATAATGATTTCCTTCAAGAGGATTTATTTGAATCAAAAGATACAGCGAATTTAGACGCTCTAACGATGGAAGCATTGCCTATGGGTATGATTCCATTGGAACATTTGCCGCCTCTTCCGAGTCCAACAGGGATGGGATTGGCACCTCAACCAACCATCTCAGAACCAGGAGGTGAAACCGATGCGTGATTCGAAACAAATTTTGCCGATTATTCTTGTTTCTCTTTTACTTGGTTGTCTTCTCTCTCCTCTCGGTATTGTTCAGGAAGTTCAAGCAGAGCCTTCCGTCGTCGATGATGCACTTGCTGCTGAAGGATTGACATTGGTAGCTTTACGTAATGATACAATGGATCTGAATCAAGACGGTGAGCCTGATGCAATTCGTGTGGTTGTGATTCTCAACTCTTCTTCTGATTGGACCGAAATTGAATTGCGATTACATGGACTTCACAAAGACAAGGAAGTTCAACAGGAACAATACATGGCGTTTGCTGGCCAATCGAATGCGAGTTTAGTCTATGATGCATGGTCAGCGGGTGAACATACTCTGCGTCTCGAATTCGTTAAGCAAGATGGTAGTACGATTGTAACGCTTCAGTTACCATCTTACATCCTCAAACCTGCATTGAAGACTCCACATTTGATGCTTGATTTAGATGCTCCCGGATGGATTGAAACTGGAGACGATTGCTCCATCAACCGAATTTTTGACGATGAAACTGGTCCTCGATACGATGCATCAGGGATCCGTACTTTCTCAGGAGCTCCTTTCACTGTTCTTGATAATCAGACGATTTTGGACTGTTCACATTGGCCTGCAGGTGAATACACTTTGAAAGAGGCCTATCGAAACGATCTGGGTCAAACAGCAGAGTATTGGCTCAATCTTTCTATTCATAATCGCCCAGCTCCAGCCTTCTCAATGACGGTCATCGGAAATGGAAACGACACTGACAATCCATGCGAAATCACGATGGCTCCAAACATGATCGATGTTGACTTTTCAACCTTTGAGAAGATTTGGACCATTCAAGGTACAGTACTTCCTGGTAACCGCAGTACGACTTATGATTGCACAATTCTACCTGCTGGAGTGCACTTGATTACGTTAGAAGTCGTCAATGATGAACAAATTCGAACAGTTCACGGAATTAATCTTGTCCGGCTCCCGGGATTGAATATCTCGGAGAGCGAGGCCGCTTCCCTTCCAAGCCGCTCATTTGGTGAAGAAACACCGACTAAATCTGTTGGTTGGTTCTCAATCGGAGTGCTCGGTCTCATCGTCTGTGTCGTCGTGTTTATGCTCTTAGTCCGAGTCAAGGATGAGACAGAAACTGGCTCACTACGGGACCTTGGGCCAACACCAATGATTCTTCCAGATGGCTCCCCCGATGCGCAAGGTTTCCCTACAATGACGGATGATGAAGGCGTTCTTTGGCGCCAACATCCAGATGGTTCTACCGATTGGTGGGATACTCAGCTACGCATTTGGCACAAATGGTGAGTACTGATTGTTATGCTTCAACTTCTCCTTTTGCCTTTCTTGATTTGTTTCGCCATTTGGTTCATTCGAGTCCGTCCGCGAAAACCTCAAACCGATGCTCAATGGAATTCGGATTGCGAATTTGTGACGTCGACAACGATAGAAGGAAGTAAAATCACCTTTCGAAATGTTCGGGATTTCTTTTGGCGAACAACTCGAGACCGTGATGAGGATTGGGCCAAAGAAGTGGTCGTTGATGTTGAAGAGCTGAAGGACATTTGGTTTATCGTCGATCATTTTCATTCAATTCATGGGATGGCACACACCTACCTGACCTTTGAATTCAATGATGGAACCTGTCTTTCGTTCTCTTTTGAAGCCCGTCGAAGAGTCAAGCAACGATATCATCCTTGGGATGGTCTTTGGCGGAATTATGAACTGTATCTTTTGGTTGGTTTTGAGAGAGACCTTACAGGATTACGTACAAACGCTCGGGGAAACAAGGATTACATGTTCCGAGCCATTACTCCACCCGGGAAAGATAAGGAGATGCTTCGCAGGTTAGCAAAAAAAGCGAACCAACTTATTGAAGAGCCGGAATGGTACCATTCATTCTTGACAACATGTAACACATCAATCGTTCGCATGGTTAACCGAGTAACTCCCGGCCGTGTACCGTTTTTATGGCGGAACTTCCTTCCAGGATATACGCCCCGTGCAGCACTAAAACTCGGATTAGTAGAAGACTGGGGTGGGTTGGAAGGAACTCTGGAAAAAGCCAGAATCGACCTCATTGCTCAAAAATGGGATGGCGAGGGAAGTTATTCTGAAATGCTACGCAAGCATTTACCTGATTCATCGATCCAAAAAAAGCAATAATTGACCCGATGAATATTCAATATTCAAACAATCCTCTTCCACTTGATTATGAAGTCCTTGAGTTCCTGGCCGTAATTCTTTCTTGTCCAAATTCCATTTTGCTCCGGTGAGATTTATGCCTTTAACCAGATCAATAGCGAACAAAGAAAACACCGTATTTTTTTCTATAGAGCGGTTTTTATAGCCTGATTTTTCAAGTAATTGGATGGTCGACTTTGTAGTGTGTAATCGGGTATTCGAAGGCACCTCACACAGAGCTAAGATTGCTGCAAATTGGTGGGCCAGATCTCCGCCCTCAATTCCAAAAACCTCAATTTGGTCTGCTCCCTGATCAACGGACCATGCGATCGCTTTGACCAGATCATTATTCTCCTGCCCTTCTTGCAGAATAAATTGCGTTGAGGGGTGCTGCAAGAGTTTTTGCTGAACTTCTTCTGAAAGACTGTCCATGTCTCCGATGACAGTATTGATTGAGAGATGATGATCAAGACATTGTTCAGCAGCACCATCGCATGCAATGAGGTGTGTTGCTTGTTGGACCAGTGGTCCCCAAACAACTTCGTCTGGCCAAAGACCATTCGCTACGATGAGGTAGGTCTTCATCGCCATACTACTGCGAGGTGGTTCGTATTGTCAAACCCACCGATTGATGGCATTGAATCAGTCACTTTGTGGTTCAATGTTCTGACCCCCTTCGGGGGTCAATGAATACAAACTTCAAGAAGCGTTTTCAAGGATGCCGACCGACAAGGGGCCATGGCGGCGGCGACAGGCAAAACTTTCCCCACAGTATCGTTACTGCTTTCTCTCTTGTTTGTCGTTCATCTTTTCTCACCACTGGTACAACATCCAATGGAATCCGAAGCAGAATTAGACGGTTTAGAGGTTCACTCTTCTAACGGATATGTGCCATTCAATAACTCATACAGCCATGAGTTTGCAGGTACGAGTCTTTCCTTTGATGGATTGAACGATGGCACAGTCCGCGAAGAATCTGCATTGGATATCTGGATGACTGAAATTCTTCAAATGTTGCCGAATGAGACGATGGGTACACCTGATATGAAAATGAATCATGAAGAGGGCTTTGATGCGTGCTGGACCACACAACAAGGAAATGTCTACGTTGGTTCTCTCAACGGTGGTAATGCGTCCTATTCTTCAGTTCAATCTGGTTGGACCATGTATTTGGTTGACTCAGTTACGCCAGCAAATGAAAGCACCCTTGTTGATTGTGCTCTTGGTGTAAATGAAGACGGCCGACAATACGTTCTGTATGCTGATGGTAGTAACATCAAATCAGCTCACATAGCCTATCCAAACTCGGTTTTCTCTGAACTTTCGTGGCAAATAATCACGATTCGCTATGACGTTCAACCAACCGATATTGAGATGGTTCTTCTTCCAGATCAATTAGAATTCGCTGTATTCAGGGATGTAAACGGTTCACTCTGGCAACTCAATTACAGCGGTAATATCTGGTATGACCATCGACTTGACATAGGGCCAGTGGGCCATTCCATTGAACTGAAAATGGATAAAAATGGAGTTGCCCACATACTGTATACCGCTGGTGAGGAAGTTCGATTGATTCGATATGATGGAACGACCTATGACCACCGAGTACTTACACGTGATTCTAATTTAGCCGAACATATCGGCATGGGCTTGGATACTAATGCAGTTGAACAAATTGCGACAACCTCGTTTGTCAATAATGTGACAACTTTACAATTATTGCGGAGTCTTTCTGGTCGAGATGAAGGTCGAATTAATCCCGTTCCAAACTTCCAATCAACCGCCTCAGTCGATGTCGAAGAAGGCGAATCGGCAATGGGTGACCTCAATGGAGATGGCTTTGACGATTTCATTTATGCAGATCCAGGTTTTTCGAATAATCATGCCGAAACAGGCAAAGTAACAGTATCTTTTGGATCTTCTCAAGGTATCTCTTCATCCAATGTTTGGTCGATGACGGGTACGCAAGCAGGTCAACGCTTTGGCTCAGGTCTTGCCGTTCAAGATTTCAACGGTGATGGTTTTTATGATTTATCAATTGGTTCTCCTGGCTGGAACAACACTCAAGCCAATGAATCTGGTGACCATGGTTTGATTGAAATATTCCTTGGTAATTCTTCAGGAGTTGACAGTGAGTCATGGTGGAATGTATCGGGTAATGAAGGCGAAGCACTCGGCTGGAAAGTCGAAGGAATTGCAGGCATGAACGGTGATAGTTTTGCTGACTTAGCTGCAGTAGCACTTAACCATTCGGTCATTGTAGCAACGATGTCAAATGATATTGTTTACAAAGGTAAGATCGTGATTTACAAAGGAAACAGTTCAATGATGAATCATGTTCGCAACATTACGCAAACTCAAGAAAATACGCTTATTGGGCGTTCTCTGAGTGGCTCTGGGGATTTGAATGGCGATGGTTTTGATGATTTACTTGTTTCGAATGCAGCCAGTTTCGAATCGTTTAGTGGTTTTCCTTCCATTGAAATTTACTTTGGTAGCTCTTTCGGTTTCAATGGAATTGCAGATCAAACTATTCTTTCCACCGTCCAAGGGAAAATGTTTGGACACACCATTGATTTCATTGGCGACGTTAATGCTGACGGCTACGATGATATGATGTTCTCAGAAGTGTATAACGGGACAAATGAGTATCAGGCTGGAAAAATGTGGCTGTACCACGGTTCTCCTGCAGGAATTCATTCGGTCATTCCGAACTGGACGAAAACCGGTGATGCTGCTAATGCAATGCTTGGCCGAATGTTTATGGGTGCTGGAGACGTCAATGAAGATGGATTCGATGATGTTTTACTTATGCAACAAGGTGCAACTCGAAACGGTAAGATTGAGTTAATTCTTGGTTCGGCAACTGGGCTTCTTAGCAGTTCGGAATTACTTGCCACGGGGTCCGCTCAAGAATACAAAGGTCTGTCAATGTCCACACTCGGTGACCTCGATGGTGATGGATTAAACGAAATCAGTCTAAGTTATCGCCAATCAACTTCGGGGACATCTTTCCAAGTCGTTCACGAATTATATTCTGAACGTGATTGGGAATCAACGGTTTTCACCTATGCTGATGAACTCGAATTCCTTGATGTTTCTACCGCAAGTCGGGGTGAAGCAAGTATGTTATTATCTTTCAAGAATTGGCAGTCGTTACATTTCCTCGAGCATGTCGATGATGGAACAGCAACCGGAATATGGGCAGATAATACCCTCTCAGCAGCGACTTTAGATTTGACAAGTTTTGCTTTCGCAGGAACCAGTGCAGGGCGACCAGTGATTCTTTCGACAGAAGGTGGCCAAGGTTTGAAAATGCAAACCACTTCAAGTTACACGGCTGTTGAAAAGAGTATTTTAACAACCGGAACGATGGGTGCTTTACTTGGTTCTGCACTCGATTCAGAAGGCCACCAGCACATTGCACATGCTACCACAGGCGTTGGAGGGCATCAAATATTCACCTCAATTGAAAGTGATTCTGGTTGGACCGATACTCAAGTTACAACAAACCTTGACCTTGCTGACCCAATCGTTGTTCTGACAAATCAAAGCGACGCGACCAGTTTATTCTACCGTGATTCAACGGACAACCAATTGATGATGGCTCACCTCAATGGCAGTTGGTCCACTTCAATGCTCGGCTCCCAAGGGGAGGTCGTTTCCAGTGACTTCCCAGCCCTATATTTGCCAAACGATGACATTGCAATCGCTTTGATTTCGGATGATGGTCAAAATCAAAATCTGTCTGTTTGGATGTATGATGGCATCAATCTGGTTCCGAGCCCTATCACAGGCCTCACCGACCTTTCCAGTAAAATTCATCTCGCCTTAGCTGATGATGGAACAATGATGGTGGCAACACTCACCTCGACCGGAGTATTGAACCTCTATGAACGTCAATTGAATCAATCGTCTTGGGCTGAGAACTCGACTTGGAACACGGCAACACTTACGCAACCAACTGGTTCCATCAACAGTTTCAATCTCGATCTAACTGGTGGTGCTGAACCTGCAATGGCCGTACGAGGCGATATCAACAGTGATGTTCTTTATGTTCGAAATGGATCCTTGGATTGGCATTCATTTGGCGAACAACCCACTTCCACTCTCGAGGGGGCATGGGACCTTTCCTCTGAAGATGGGGTCTATATCTTGATGACCAGTGTCGGTTCTACCAATCTACTGACATGGAACAGTCTTAACATTGATTCCGTTTCAGGAGGTCAAGTAACTCCACAGTATATTTGGACAAGTCTCACCTTTGGCGACATCACTGCCACAGGGACGGTTGGCTTGTATACCGATTCAAATGAAACCTTCCATCTTGCCATTCAAGACAGTGTCCTTTGGGATATCGAAGTCTTACGATTGTATCCTGATGCCGATAGGGACCTGATATTCGATTTGGTTGATGACCTCCCATTGTTAGGAAATCAATGGTCTGACGCAGATGGTGATGGGTATGGAGACAATCCCCTTGGCCCACTTCATGATGCTTGTGAATCTACCAATGCTCCATCATCGTATTACGTGTATGGTTGTCTTGATTATGACAACGATGGCTATGCGAATCTCGATGATGATTGTAATGATGATGACGGTACATCCTGGATTGATCGAAAAGGATGCGACGATTACGACCAAGATGGATGGTCGAATAACAATTTCAATTACTTTGATGGAGACTATTTTACTTTCAATTGGAAGCTCGCATCAGACAGTGACGGTGACGGGTATGGTGATAATTCGGGGCCAGATTGTTGTATTACAGAATACGATTCAAGTCAAACTGATGGAGACTTGTTCCCGTTCAACCCTTCACAATACAAAGACCAAGATGGTGATGGATGGGGTGACAACTCCTC
>Ga0209711_10003883_pt1 | contig 12348 bp, 8 predicted proteins | sample ArcticOcean_MG_C_7_FD_187441 | JGI IMG/M metagenome (GOLD analysis project Ga0209711, IMG submission 187441) | Marine microbial communities from western Arctic Ocean - ArcticOcean_MG_CB11_88 (SPAdes) (version 2) | ecosystem: Environmental > Aquatic > Marine > Oceanic | place: Arctic Ocean... | reverse complement strand
AATGACCGCTTCGTTTTCTGAAATAGAAAGGCCTGAGTCTCCGCAATGAGCCGCATCGATCATCACTTTAAAGAATTTCTTTTTAATCTTTTTGTTGATTCCTTTGACCACAGTGGCAGCTTTGGCGGCGTTGGTGAAATTTTGGAATTCGACTCCGCGGAGAAATTCGAGGTGCCAGGCGACGACTGAACTTTTATCGAGTGCAGATTCTTTGTAGCAGCGTGCGTGGACATTAATCACCTGCTTGACTGCGTTATCAAAGGCTTTTCCATTGAGCTTTTTCCCGGCAAGCCATTCTTCAAATGAAGTTGAGGACACATGTTTAACCTTGTACTTCTTGGCCACTGCGAGCCCGGAGTTGAGCATATCCACGACTGCATCTTCATCCTTGGGATTGATTGGATTTGCCCCCCCGACCATCATGATCAAATGGACCTGAAGTTTAAGTGCTCTTAATCCCTTAAACATATCGTCCAAATCCTTGGTATCCGTTCCTGGGAATAGGGTGACTTGTACATTATTGAGTTTGACTGGGCTGGTACGGCAAAGCAGGCGCATGCCAGAGACGATTTTCAAATCGCCGGAGCGGGTTCTGGGTAATTTACCAGATTCATCAGGGGCGAGAGCTCCTACAAACATGAGGTGTGTAGGAACGACACCGATTTCAACTTTAGATTTATTTTTAATTTGGATGGCCATGATAAAACAGGAGTGAAGTAATGTGAGGATATATTTTGTTCTTAAAAATCTTTGAAGCTCAACCAAAATCTGAAATTTTTTTAAACCTATCGGCTTTTAAATGATGAGGAGCCTATGGAAAAAACGGTCGACTGCGAGTTAGGATTAAGAAAAAAACTATTCATTACTAGTAAATGTCCAGCCAAATTTGCGAGCTAAAGGATAATTCTGATTAAGTGAATAATCTGAATTTTAAGAAACTCAGGGCAAGGATTTTATTGAAAGTCGTTCTAGTACGTTTTATAAATGGCACATAAATTTACTAACAGCTATTTTTTCTTATATTTTCGATCAATAATCCACCTAGTTTGATTTGATGAATAGTGGCTTTATTTGGTTTTTGCGAATCTTGATTATTATCCAGTCCTTGGGTTATGCGGCAAAGCTTGCCGCTCCCTCTGCTCTAAACTCTTTTCTACTTGGTTCAATGGGTGACCCGTTTGTTACTTATCTCGATCGATTGGTACAGGTATTTATTTGGTTCGCTTGTGCGATTCTTTTCTGGGTGGGATTCTTGAAAGTTCCCCTGCGGTCATTTGTTCGTCGGCTTGATCTTTCACTCATTGGCTTGCTTGGAGTATGGTCTTTTACTGCCGCAATTTTTTCTTGGCTGGTTAATCCAGGAGATCCTTTCCATGCCACAGATCCTATCGGGCATGCGGTTCGGTTTGTAACCCCGCTCGCTTTGATTCTACTAATTTGTTGCTCAGGCAAAGGACAGATTGGCAAGATCATTTGGATCTTGCGTTGGGGGGTGGCAGGAACATTTATCGGCCATGGACTTTGTGCACTTTGGCTGAAGCCTTCCTTCATTGATTTAGTCATTGGGACGATGGACTTGTTTATCGGAGAGGATCTTGATGCTTATAGTGCGAGGCAGGTTTTTGCTGAAGCGGCCTTACCTATTATTGCGATCCAGGACTTTATTTTGGTAGGCTTACTGCTTCTGCCCGGTAAGAGAATTAAAACAATCGCCCTGTGGATGGCCATTTGGGGAGTGGTTACTGCGTTGAGCCGAATGACTGCTTACGGTTGGGATTTTTGGCACGATTTAGCGTTAAGGATTTGCAATGGCGGGGTTCCTTTCTTTCTATGGGCATATTGGAAGGCCCAAGATTCCACAAAAATATCTTCATGAAATTAAAATTACTTGCACAGTTACTACTTTTTTTAACGCCTCTGCTTTCTTCCAAGGTTTTTTCGGAAACTCTTTGGCTTGATAAGAAATATGTTGAGAAGAGGATGGAAGCGTTGACTCCAGTCAAGGGGAACGGCCCATCCCAGTGGCGGGTGATCTGGACGAAGGAACCTTCAACCAAAGCAACGATTTCTTGGACCACGGCAAAGAAGGGTAGTAGTCATAGGGTCAGATTTGGCATACGCTCGAAGAACGAATTTCAGGACGGTGCTTCATTACAGGATGCTCAGCGAAATGGTGCTTATTCTGGAGCAAATGGTGAATATTATCACCATGCCCGAATCAGTGGATTAAAACCTTCCACGACTTATCACTTTGAAATCGAGTCGGATGGTAAGAAATCCCCGGTCATGCACTTCACTACCGCTCCGAGTGATGATCGACCCTTTAAGTTTTTATTCGGGGGTGATTCCAGAACTGGTATTGAGGCAAGGGCTCAGGTTAATCTTCTAATGGCGGATTTATCGGCTAAGGATGACCTTTTGATCGGTTTTGCCCATGGGGGTGACTATATCATCAGTGGTAGAAATTGGAGTCAATGGTCCAAGTGGCTGAGCCAGCACGAGTTGACGGTGGCCAGTTCGGGCAAGGTTCTCCCGATTATTCCGACTCGTGGCAATCATGATGGGGGTCCTCTTTATGATGAAATTTTTGACACTCCCGGTGGAAGTGGAAAAAATTATTTCTTCACGCAGATTTCACCACAGGTGGCCTTGGTTACTTTAAATAGTGAGATTAGTGCGGGGGGCGAACAGCGTGCTTGGTTGGCGGAAACGCTTTCCGCGTTGCGTCCTAAGGTGCGATGGTTGTTGGCTGAGTATCATCGTCCCGCCTGGCCGGCGGTGAAAACCCCAGGTTCGGCCAAGAAATTCTGGGTTCCCTTATTTGAGAAGTTTAATCTCGACTTGGTGGTTGAGTCGGACGGTCATGTGATCAAACGAACGGTTCCCATTCGAAATGAAAAAAAGGATCCAACTGGTATTGTATATGTCGGGGAAGGGGGATTAGGAGTTCCCCAAAGGATTCCCAAGTCGGACAGGTGGTATCTTCAGTCACCCGGCATGACAGGCAATGAGCACCATGTGATGCGGGTTTTATTTGGAAAAGAAAAAATGGACTATGAGGTTATCCTGCTTAATCGTAAACAAGCGGATCATTATGAATTTACACCCCGATAAAGGATTTTTTTCAATTGATTAAAAAGTCAGTCGATGCTCCCTTTTGGGGAGTTGACGCTTTGAACTTATATTAGATTCTGGAGGAGGGGACCCGCTCAGATCTGACTAAATTGGCCACATGATAGCTTGGGTCATCCGGCAGTATCTCAACATTGACCATGCTGCCCGCTTTCTTCAAAAGGGTGTGGCAATTACTGCTTATATGCCTAAGTTTTAATGTTTTTCCAACTCCACTATATCGAGCCGATAATTTCTGGATCGCTTCTAAACCAGAATGATCCCACACTCTTGATTCCATCATGTCCACCACTACATGATCGGGGTCTTCCGCCGGATCAAAGCCTTGGCTGAAGTCGGTAATTGAACCGAAGAAAAGTGGCCCGTGTAAGAAATAAATTTTGGAACCGTCTTTCTGGATTTCTGAATTTCGATGGATATGCTGAGCGGATTTCCAGGCAAAGCTAAGGGCAGATACTATGACTCCGGTGATTACGGCAAGTGCAAGATTATGGGTAATCACCGTGATTGCTGAGACTAAGATAATGACAAAGGCATCTATTTTAGGAATCTTTCGTAGGATTCGAAGACTCGTCCATTCGAAAGTCCCTACGACCACCATGAACATTACTCCAGTGAGTGCGGCCAAGGGAATTCGTTCAATTAAAGAACTGGCAAAAAGAATAAAGCAAAGAAGGAAAATACCGGCGGCTATACCGGACAAACGACCGCGTCCACCCGAGCGGATATTAATAATACTCTGGCCGATCATTGCACATCCGCCCATCCCTCCAAATAATCCAGTAATCACATTGGCCGCACCTTGACCAAGGCATTCGCGGGTACTGTTTCCTCGAGTCTCAGTAAGTTCATCGATGAGAGTGAGTGTCATCAAAGACTCAATCAGTCCAACTGCAGCCAGAATGAAAGCAAAGGGAGCGATAAATTGAAGGGTTTCCCAGTTGAATGGAATGGAGAAAGTGACAAGGCTGGGAAGTTCTCCGCCAATCGATGCCATATCCTTAACCACTAGAGTGTCTAGGTTTAATCCGATTACGAGGAAACTTATTGAAACAATGGCCACGAGGGAGGAAGGGATTTGCGTGGTAAGCTTGGGTAAAAAATGAATAATTCCCATGGTTAGAAAGACCAAGCCGAGCATGAGATACATGTCATTTCCAGCCAACCATTCTGAATTGGGTGTGGTCGGACTTTCAGTAAACATAGGGAATTGAGCTTCAAAAATGACAATGGCCAAGCCATTAACAAAGCCAAACATAACTGGTTGAGGGATGAGCCGTATGAAGCGACCCAATTTGAGAACCCCGCAACCGAGTTGAATGATCCCCATTAGAATGACCGTAGCAAATAAATACTGAGTACCCATATCTGGGCCCAGTCCAAGCGCTTCCCCTTTTTCATTTCCAAGAATGACCAAGGAAACCATGATGACTGCGAGTGCCCCGGTGGCTCCGGAAATCATACCGGGCCTTCCACCTATTACCGCGGTGATCAGACAAATTATAAATGCGGCATACAATCCGATAATTGGAGTAACTCCCGCAATAATTGCAAAGGCGACCGCCTCGGGCACTAGGGCAAGGGCCACGGTTAGACCAGAAAGGAGATCGTCCTTCGCTTGAACCCGATTGCCGAATTTTCGATAAATTAATTTAAACACGTTACTGTAAGTTGATTAATAGAAGTAATTGATTTCTAGGCACTGATACGGAATCAAAAACGCTTAGGATTTAACTAATACGAATTCTTCACCATTTCGACCCACCACACCGCACGCACAGATATGTGCACACTAATTTCACTATAGAGAAATTAAGTAAAAGGGACAAGGAGATCTTTATTCTTGCTCAAATTTGTTGCATTCGTGATTCGAGTTCAAAATAGATTTACTATTTTTCATTCGACATTCTCTCCATGTTCTCCACGTTTACCCGATATGATTTCATCCATTGTCACACATCCTGGAGGTGCCCATAAAGACGACTTTCTTGCGTGCTCCGTCCTTTTAAAAGAAAATCCGGTTTCTATTTTTCGTCGTGAACCAAGTACCGCTGATCTTGCTGATCCCAATGTGGTGGTCTTGGATGTGGGTGGAGAACATGCAACTGAACGTCGAAACTTTGATCACCATCAATTCCCTCGTGACCTGGTACCCACTTGTGCCTTATCTCTGGTACTTCAATATCTCGAGCTTTATGAAGATGCCCGTGAATTCTGTCCTTGGTTGGAAGTGGCGGAGTGGTTTGATTGTCGAGGCCCGAAGGATACTGCTGAATGGTTGCAAATGGATCGAGATACATTGGGGAAATTAAATTCTCCGATTGATATTACCTTATTGAAAAATTTTGCCAGGAAAACAGAACACCATCCGGGTGAACCAATTTGGGAAGTGATGCGGATGATCGGATCCGACCTTGTTGAGTTTATCACTACTCTTAGAAATCGGATCGATCTTGTGGCACAACATGTAGAGGTCTGGGTTCTAACAAAAGGGCAAGTCGAGTTTAAGGCTTTATTCCTTCCCCGCTCTGATCTTCTTCCTGAAGATGCTTCCGGTGTGCTTGGGTATCATGTGGTGGCACTTGGACTGGAGGATGAAATTCTGGCCCTGGTTTCCCCGGATAGTCGTGGTACAGGGTATGGAATGAGAAGATTTAACGATGATCCACGTATGGATTTTACTCGAGTGGGAGATGAACAGGATGTGCATTTTGCCCATGCCCGTGGATTTATTGCCAAGACATCAAGTGATGAGGTTGCCCGGTTAAAAGCTTTACTGCTTCAATCTTATCTGGAGTAAATAAGATTGTAATATGGCACCGAAGAGAGTTGTGGACTTGAGGAATATTTTTATAAAGCCCCAGTCCTTTACTTAATCATAATTAAATGGACTGATAATTCTAAGCGGGGTTGCCCTTCGTTTTCCAATGATCTTCATTTTGAACTTGGTGATATAAAGATCGAACGATTACGAGTGAGAGTAACACCAATGGAATGGCACAGCCAAAACTCATGGCGTAGCCACCATAATGAGCGATCAAGTAGCTGATTCCTGTACCGATCATCATCGCGAAAACACCGATACAATCCATACAGGTATAATCGGTACCCCCATGCTTTTTTCGACTCCAGTCCATCATTAAGGAAAAGAGTGCCACCGTGGTCATCCCTGAAATCATATGATCGATCACCACCACGGGAAAAACGAGGGACATATTGACCAACTCAGTCGAATTTAAGAACATATATCCACTGGCAGAAAGAACCTGCATGCTTCCAAAAATAAGTAATGAACGAAGACGCCCCAATCGATTGACCAAGCCACCCGCAAGCAAGGCACCTCCCAGTGCGGCAATTGGTGCAATGATACCCAGGGTTAATCCAATCTCGTCCAATTCCATCCCCCAGTCCTTAAACATGGTAGGAACAAGGGAACGAATAAATCCTTCGAGCATTCGAAAGATTGCAACCAAAGCAAGAACTTTGCTCACTTTAGGCTGCCGTAAGAAGTCGAGTAATCCGACAAAAGTTTTTGAAGATTGCTGAACCGGTTCGGAATTATTCTTCCCTTTGGGGCGGAGTAGTAAAATTGGAATCGTGGAGAGGAGAGTAATTACCGCCATGGCAATCAACAGAAAATTCCATCCAAGCGAATTCATCAGGATTAAAATGAGCCCACCACCCACCACAAAACCAAGCCAATAAGTACCCACTTGAATGGCATTCCCCCATCCACGTTCCTGGTGTGCCAAGAGTTCAACGGCGTAGCCGTCCGTCGATACATCCTGGATGGAACTGAATAGATTGATCAAAGCGACTCCCAGGACAAAAGTCGAAACGGATGCCCCGAACTGCCAATTTGCCAAGGCGACCATCGTTCCAGCAGTTAGAATTTGTAACGGGATAATCCATGACCGGTATTTCCCCTGTTTTTCCGAATGAAAACGTTCCACGAAAATGGACCAAATGAATTTTAATACCCAAGGGAGATAGAGGGCAGGGAGAAAGAGAGCAATTTCTTCAAGAGAAACTCCACTCTCTCGAAATACAACTGGTGCGGTGTGACGAAAGAAACCATTTGGGATACCCTGAGTGAAATACAGGGCACTAAGAAGAATGAACTTGGAGGGTGAATGGGAAGTCATTAAATTGATCAGGCTATCATCAAACTTTTTACAAATGAAATGGAATTACTTAATTTTTTAAAATCCTAAGGCTGAATATTTTCAAAAGTTATTGAGTATGAAGTAAGTTTTTTTACCATCTTCTTTGAAATTTTAAACTATTAAAATTGGAAACTGTTCACTATTATAAATCATCAATTCCTACCTTATGAAATGCTTAATTCTGCTAATTCCGTTCTTTTCTTTAGTGACCATGGAGGTAAGGAGTAATTCCGTTCAACCTGAGATAGCCTGGCATCGATCATATAATGGGAGTGGGGAAGAGAGTCATCCACATTATGTAATAGAAACAAAGGACTTAGGTTTTCTGATGGTGGGAGAAACAGGATTTGTCGAAGACAATTCCGCGAGGATCTTTTTGGTCAAGACTGATCAAATGGGAAAACTGATATGGATGAAGGAATTGGGGGAAAGGGGATATAATCTAGGTAATTTCGTCTGCGAAGCAATAGACGGGAATTATCTAATTGCCGGTTCTCTTAACAAGGATGCTGCTGTGATTAAAGTTGAAGCGGGTTCTGGTAAAATAATTTGGTCAAAAAAATGGAATTTGGGAACTGAGGATGCATTCGAAGGATTAGCGGTAACCCAAGAGGGAACCATCTTAGCCACCGGATATAAAAATGGGTTAGCCGAGGGAACTTTTCTGAACTGGGGGAAGGGCATAGTATTAGAGATAGATAAGGATGGGAAAGAACTCTGGAGGCGCGAATTAGCCAGTTTGACCTCTTCAGGATATCGAATCAAAGTAACCGAGGGGGGGAGTGTCTTGATGTGCCACCCCCGGGATGAGGAGACTAAGAGTCATAATCTTTTGAAATTGGATTCCAAAGGAAAAATTCTTTGGGCAAAATCCTATAATACAATTTATTGGGGTTTTGATTCTAAACCCAGCGGTGAAATTCTTCTTGCCGGTCATACCCAAAAGAGCCCACTGAGTAAGAATTGGGATATTGAATTACTCCAGGTTGATGCAAATGGAAAAAAGGAATGGACGAAATTCTTTGGTCAGCCAAGAGGATATGAGGGAAAGTGGATCCACGACGAGGTTTGGGGAGCCCGTTCAACTCCGGATGGTGGCTGGTTAGTGGTTGCAGGAACCGGAGATGAGACAGGCCGATATGAGGGAAAGGGGCACCAGTCTGGACCCTCGGGGCAGTGGAAAATTTATTTGATTAAAACGGATGGTCAGGGGAATTTAGAATGGGAGGGAATATACGGAGATAAGGAAGCTGATTGGGCAGGGGAGGATGTCTGTATAACCCGGGATGGTGGCGCATTAATTGCCAACGACTGTGGTGCATTTGGTTTTACCAAGATAGCCCCATTTATTAAGCAGGGAAATAGACAACCTTAGTCAGGAAGAAAACGATTCATTTTCAGTATCCTCTTGCGTAAGAAAAAGTTTTCTCGGAGATTAATTAGGTAGTAGGTAAATTAAATAAAAAATAGTAATGAAAAAACTTCTTCTCCTCAGTCTTATTTCCCCCCTTCTTGCATCCGCCGCCCCACGCTTCGAGGTTCAATTATTGAACCAAGATAATATTGAATCCTGTGCGGTGGGAGACTTGGACAAGGATGGCGATTTGGACATTGTTGCCGGGGAACATTACTTCCTCAATCCAGAATGGGAACCGATTAAGTTTAGAAGTATAGAGCCTTTTGGAAAAGACTATATGCAAGACAACGGTGATTTTTTATACGATGTCAATGGAGATGGTTTGCTTGATGTGATCGCTGGGCAATTTACATTGTCTTCGGTACTCTGGTTTGAAAATCCCGGTAAAAATGGGTTAATTACAGAGGATTCCTGGACGCAGCGTGAATTAGTTGAAACCGGTTTTAAGCATAATGAAATGATTTTTCTAAGGGACATGGATGGGGACAAAATTCCCGAGTATGTGGCCAATAGTTGGAATGCAAAAAATCCGATGCTTATCTGGAAATTCAAGGGTAAAAAAGGAAATCAGGGAATGAGCAAGCATATCGTCTCTGAATCAGGTAACGGGCACGGTCAGGGATTTGGCGATATTAATGGAGATGGTCATGAGGATATCGTCTTTATGCAGGGCTGGTATGAAAGACCGGCGAAAAACGCCCTGGGGCAGTCGTGGAAATGGCACAAGGATTTTACTCTTCCCCATGCGAGTTGCCCGATTTTAGTCAAGGACTTGAATGGGGATGGTCGAAATGATCTCATTTGGGGAGATGGTCATAATTATGGACTTTATTGGCACGAGCAACTTGAACCAAGAGCGGATGGGACCACTGCCTGGCAGCACCACTTAATCGATAAAAAAATCAGCCAGTTACATGCCCTCGCCTGGGATGATTTAAATAATGATGGAAAACCCGAGATTATCACGGGTAAGCGTTACTATGCACACAGTGGGAAGGATCGGGGAGCGGAGGACGAGATTGTAATTGCGAGTTTTCAACCCGGTATGGATGAAAATGGAAAGGTTTCTTTCAAAAAAGAGGTTTTACATACTGGGCAGGCGGGTACTGGACTGTATATTCAAATCGCGGACTTGAACGAGGATGGGAATAAGGAAATTATTGTCCCCGGAAAATCGGGAACCCATATTCTTTGGAACAAGGGAACTTTAGCGAAAAAACCTAAGAAGTAGGCTTTGCCAGAAGTTTGCTTAAAATTCCCGCTTCAATTTCCCACTCATAATTTCTCTCCTTTAACTTCCGGGCAATTCGGGATGCCTGTTCATTGAGTGTTTTTCCTTTCACCGGATCGTTGTAGGATTCTGGGTCGGCGAGTAGTAGATTGATTTCAGCTTGTTGTTCTTCAAATGACAGAATTTCTTTCTCAATTTTCTCCACTTTTTGCTCAAGCCTTTTTCGTTCGATTGAGGCTTTCTTTTGAGCTTCGGCATTTGTTCGGCGCCTTTCTTTGGCACTAATTACCTTACCTTTGCCTGGGTTTGAGGTGAGTTCATTAGGGCGGGCATCCCGAAGTCCTTCCACTAATCCACCTTGTGCAGAAGCAGAGCCCGACTTCCATAAGTAATAATCATAATCTCCGGCAAAATTAGTTGTTTTACCGGCTTCAATTCGAATAGTCCTCTTGGCAATAGCCCGGATGAAATGTAAATCGTGGCTTACAAAAATTAAAGTACCTGTGTAATTTTTGAGGGCTTGGATAACCGCGTCGATACTGGGCATGTCCAGGTGGGTCGTGGGCTCATCGAGTAGGATCAGGTTGGGGGGAGAAAGTAAAAGCTTAACCAAGGCCAGACGACTTTTTTCCCCTCCGCTTAATACTTTTACTTTTTTAAAAACATCGTCTCCCTTAAAAAGAAAAGTACCCAGGATTCCTCTTACTTCCTGTTGGTGAACCTGAGCTTTGACTTTCTGCATCGCCTCGTCCAGGACGGAGTTTTCCAAATTAAGTAAATCGACCCGTTGTTGTGAAAAATAGCCCACGCTTACTTGATGTCCGAGTTCTCGTTCTCCGGATTCAATAGGAACTAAATCGGCGAGGATTTTGAGCAGGGTTGATTTTCCTGCTCCATTGGGACCTACGAGGACAATTCGTTCCGCCTTTTCCACTTCAAGGTTTAAATTTTCATAAATGAGATGGTCCCCGTACGCTTGTCGTACTCCATTCAGAGTGACCACTCGATGTCCGCTTCGTTCGGGTTGAGGGAAGCGGAAGGATAGAGTTTCTGCATCACTCTCAGGTGCAGGAAGCCGTTCGATCTTATCCAATAGTTTGATACGAGCCTGCGCCTGTGCGGCTTTGGAGGCTTTAGCACGAAACCGACGGATGAAATCCTCATGGTGAGCAATTTCTCGTTGCTGGTTCCGATACGCCGCTAAATACTGGGCTTTTCGTTCTGCTCTTTGAGTAAGAAAGCGATCGTAATTTCCCTGATAACGATGGAGTTTCCCGTGGCCAATTTCTAAGATCCCATCGCAGATTCCGTTGAGGAATGCACGATCGTGTGAGATTGTGAGAATGGCACCGGGGTATCTTTTTAACTGGTTTTGAAACCAGCCCAATGTTTCAAGATCAAGGTGGTTGGTCGGTTCATCCAACATTAATAGATCGGGTTCCATTACCAGAAGACGGGCAAGGTGTGCCCGCATGATCCATCCGCCACTCAGGGTCTTGGCTGTTTTTTCATAATCATTTTCCTGAAAGGCAAGGCCGGCAAGAATCTTTTTGGCCCGGGCTTCTAGGGTGAAGCCCTCATGTTCGGCAAACTCCTCGAGCGCATGGATACGAATCGGATCCTCGGGGTCTGGATGGAGTCGTAAGTTTTTTTGTATTTGTGCCAGTTCAGGCGAGATCGAGGTGGCCAGTTCAAGAACAGTTTCATCACCGGTGGGTGCACTTTCCTGGGCAAGAAATCCAATTTTTTTACCTTTTTCAATTTCAACTTTTCCTTGGTCTGAATCCTGGTCACCAAGAATAATCGAGAAGAGCGTGGTTTTACCTGCTCCATTTGGACCGACTAAGCCTAGTTTTTCACCCCGAACAAAACGAAGAGAGACCTCAGAAAATAAAGTTTTAGGGCCATAGGCTTTGCTAATATTGGAAAGGATAATCATGGATGGGAAACACAAGTTCAGTAAACTTAGGACATTGGCAAAGGAATAAATTGAAATTTTATAAAAAAATCAATATTTATGATTGATTTGTTAGCTTGTATTTGAGTATTGAGAGTTATGGTCATCAAAACAAATCGTCGTAATTTTATTAGGAATACGGGCAAAATTGCCTTCATTGGTTCCACTATTCCTCACTTTACGCACGCAAAGCATCACCCCGATCCTCGATTCACTCTTGGACTTTCTCAGTATTCTCTTCGTGCCCTGTTAAGAGACGGTTCTTTGGACGCATTAGATTTTCCTCAATTTACAGTTGATCAGTTTGGCATTCGTGCAATTGATCTTTGGGAAGGCGGTCTACCCAAGGACAAATTAGATGATTCCAAGTATTTATCGACGATGCGAAAGAGAGCGGAACAGGCCGGTACCGATCTGTTCCTGTTAATGTCGGGTGCCCTCGATG
>Ga0209711_10003879_pt1 | contig 12353 bp, 10 predicted proteins | sample ArcticOcean_MG_C_7_FD_187441 | JGI IMG/M metagenome (GOLD analysis project Ga0209711, IMG submission 187441) | Marine microbial communities from western Arctic Ocean - ArcticOcean_MG_CB11_88 (SPAdes) (version 2) | ecosystem: Environmental > Aquatic > Marine > Oceanic | place: Arctic Ocean... | reverse complement strand
TTGAGACTCTAGCAATTTAGTTTCATTGTTTCCGTCTTTTTCAAGTATGTCTGCTATGAATAGAGCATCGAATCTGCTCTCTACTGCGTCTATTGCGTATTGAGTCACGGCACTGTGTCTTATACCAGGTACTGCCAGTATTTGTATCTCTACGTCTGACTTACTAGTGATAACGTCTAGTGCTTTTCTGTATGATACTACGGTTGGACCCGAAGTTCCGAATTGATTTGCCGCATCTTCCATTTCCCATACAACTGCTGCGTTTTGCATTTTTGCTTTTTGTTCCCTGAAGATATTTGTGCCATCGAAGCCGCCTTGCATCAACATTGTGAACTTTGAGTATTTTGAGTTTGTTGATCCGGTGATGTCTGTCGCCAATAGGAAACGAGTCTTAGAATACAAACCATCTTTTACTGAATCGTATCTGTAGTTTGATTCTTTCCAGTCGATTGCTCGTTCGTCTTCTGCAAGGTAAAGAGGTGCAGCTCCGGCTATGATTGTGTCTTTTACATCTACTTCAATGTTCTCTAGTGAGAACTCGTGACCAGTTGTTGCAACAATTGTATCTGCTCCGTTAGGTAAGAATTTAACAAGATTTTTTACAACAGAGCTCTGTACTAATGATTCATTTGGTTCTGCTACATCTTGTACTTTTGAGAACTGAACTCCCCAGTAGAGCTTAGAGTAAGATTTTTTATTGAGTAGAAGACCGACTGCTACATTTTGTCTGAAAGGTATTGGGAGATAGTATGCAGCTGCGTGTACTGAGAATGCTGCATTATTTACTACCATTTCTTCATATGCTGCGTGTCCAAAAGGTACGGCATTTACTGGAATTTGGCTTTGTGATACATCGTCTGATATTTCTACTCTTATGTATTTTGAAACGTTATCATACGTTCCTGATGTCTGTAGCTGTTGTGTCTGTTTGTCAAAATTAAACCACGTTCTTTTGTCGCCGATCTTTTTAGCGATGAAATTAGATGATGTTGGATCTAGATTCAGTCCAGAGAATCTTTCTATATGTTTTTGATTGGCGTCTGTGTCGTTGAAATCGCGGACTACTAAGTCGAATGTTCCCCAACTACCGTTCTTGTCGTAACGTAAGTTAATAACAGATATTTTTATATTAGAGTTTTCGAACTCACCGTCGGAAAGTGCGTGGATTTTGAATAGATTAAACTTATCAGTACCAAACGATTGTGACTTAACCCAAGGAGTCTTTGCGTGGTTGAAACGCTGTTTGAAAGTTTTGTATTTCGCGTCGTCTGCTCCAACATCTTCTTGAACTATCATTTCTGTCAGTGTGGTTCCTACAGGGGCAACAGCTGCTTGATTCTCGTCTATTTCGTAGTGAGTGTAAAGCAGGTGACCTTTTTCTTCTATTAGAAGAGGATCAGTATTCAATACGTTAGCAATGTAATAAGCGTTTGTTGGGTCAAGTGAAAATGTAAATGTTGTTGTAACGTCAGTTGTAGCGTCGCCAGATGGAGCAAAAGTATTTAGTGTCATGACAGATGTTCGTGCAGCGGGTATGTATCCCGCTACAGTCATTGTGACTCCGTATGGGATCATAACCATCGCTCGGGTTACTAGTGCGCATGTGCCTGAGGCCAGATCTATTCCACCTTCGAAATTACTAACAGATGCAAGCCCGGAATCTGGGTTGGTGTTTATTTGGTTTCCAGCTGTGCCTGAAGTTGACTGAACGACTGTAATAGTGACTCCATCATGAGAGGCTGTCATGTCTCCAGATGTTGTTGCAGTAATTACTTTTGTTACCGCTTCTGCGATATTAGCAACAGTTGTTGCGGCACCGATGGTCATGTCGATCGTGGTGCCAGCTGCGCCGCCTAGTTGTGTACCGAAACCTCCACCTCCGTTGACTCTATAAGTAGTTGTTACGGCAGCAGCGTTTGTTAGAGTAAACGTACCACCACCAAGCATAGTCCCTGGAGTAACTGAAGCTATTGTTGCTGTAGCTGCTGCTGTAGCTGTTGTCTCATAAATTGTCTCAGTTATTCCAGCATCAAGTAGTACTGCTGCACCTGCTGTGTCTGTCATGTAAGCGCTTATTAAATGAGATGTTCCTGCAGTTGTCCCAGTGGCGTATTTGTTTTTAGCAGTCCCTGCTGTTATTAGACCCGCATTATCAGGTTCTGGTAGTGCATCTCCTGCAACAAATCCTGCTGTTAAATCTGCGCCGCCGTTTCCATCACCAACACCTAGCGTTCTTACAAATGTAAGCGACTGAGCGTTCTTGAGCCATTCGTTTACTGCCAGTGGGGCGAATTTCTCGCCGTCGGACTCTCCGAATTGTGCAACGAACTCTTTAAAGTCACCAATGGTAACGGGTACAAAGGCAGGACCGCGTAAAGAAGTACCGATTACACAAGCGGGTGTGCCTTGTGGTCCAAGTCTGCTTGGTTGTGATAAATCGATTTCTCTTGTGCCGACTCCTGCACTGCTGTATGTTAGTTCAGACATTAGTAGATTTCTCCATTATATTATTAATTATTCTTTTATTCAAAACTTACACCGGAAGATGTAACAATAAAGTCTATTGCAACGTATTCTATGGCACGAGTTGGGACAAGTACAACGCGACCATTCATTTTATTTGATTCAATATCAGAAGGTGTGTTGTTCGAGTCATCAACTGTGATAGAGTACATGTCTATTCCTTGTTGAGTCTGTATTAGTGAAAGTTTTGGTTTGAGTTGTGCTGCGAATTTAGCTCTTGTAGTAGCGTTGTTCTGTTCGAACAGCATGTTCTTAGCAACTGCAACTACTTGTCTTTTTACTTCAAGTAGCATGCGGCGAACGTTGACTCTATCAAGTGATGAAGCCATCATTTGCAATGTTTTCTGGCCGAAGATGACGTAGCCTGCATTCGGGAAAGTTGCTATTGGGTTGATGCGTGCCTCGTAGAGGTTATCACGATCGGCTGTGTTTAATCGGACTGTTACGCCTTTAACCACATCCAAAGAAGCCCTGTTGAACCCTGCAGGTGCAAACCAGGGGTATGCAACCTTATCTGTATAGCTTATTGCTGCCATAGCCGCAATAGATGCAGGTGCCTCAATGATAGCGTCTACATATTCATCGTATATTTTGACGTCTGGGTAGTAAGTAGCAACGTAGTTGTTATCGAAGCTACGGGCGCCGAACTTGGCTAGTGTCTCTGTTGTGTCTGGGTCTAGTGCGTCGTTATCAAACACTCTGACTCCGTTTTCATCGTAAGACGGCATATCCATAAGGTATATTGCCATTCCGTAATCGCGTACCTTGTCAGCTGCATAGTCTGTAATGAATGAATCACGCATGCCTGGGATTGTCAAGATGTTTATTGTTGATGACATCTCATCTGTTAAGATATTGATAGCAGATCTGAATGAGTTGACAGCGTTGTTCTTTGTTCCTTCTCCTGCTGGATTAGTACTGAGCCCTAGAGCAGCAGGAGCTTCACTGTCTGTTAGTCCTCCGAGGCCGCCATCAGATGTGGAAATTGAAGTTGACTTATCAGTCATCATTGCCATATCTTTGTCTAGAATGTTCACTCCGTCGAACCCACCAGAGAACACGTTTGTGAACTTCATGTATTTTGAATAAGCATTGAAAAGTGATTTATCTTTGTAGTTCGCAAGTGAAGCGAATGAGTAACGTGTTGTTGTTCCTGCTTCTATTTCGTGACCAGAGCCGTCGCCGGTGGTGGCATCGGTGTCGAGATCTACTCCGACTGTTGTATCCGAGATTGTATTTCCGGCAGTCATGTAGTCACCATTTCTGATGTATGTTGCCTTTAGTGCCTCTTGTTTTGCTGTTCCAAGATCAACGTCAATAGTGTCCGCTTGTTCAGATATTGCCACTCTTGAAAGTGTGAATTTATCATCATCTGAAGAACTTGCAAGGCTTTCTGCTTTTCCAAGTAATTTGACGTAAGATTGTAATAGTGGGTTGAAGTCGCCTTTGTTTGGTTTTAACAATGGGTTAGTAAGTGTCTTGCTTAGTCTCGTTGACTTGATCCCCCAAGTAAGTGATAAGTCTACTGACTCATTTGTACCGGGTGTGCCTGTGTAAGTTATCCCTGTAGATGCGAGTGACCCTTTAGTCACCTTGAATCTGTATGGAATAGGCGGCATGTGAGCAAGTGGGATGTTTCCGAGGAAGTTTGTAGCGTCACCAACTGTGAATGAATTCAATTTATTGACAGAGACATCTAACATCGGTATACCACTGAATCCGAAGGGTAGTGTTTCTTCAGGAATATTTCCAGATTTCACATCATTTGACATTACTATTCTAACGAATGATGATTTATTTTTAAACATGCCTGTTTTTACCATTCGTCGTTCGGCTTCGCTTCCTGCCTGGAAGTTGTAGTATACATTCTTGTCGCCGATTACTTTGGCAATGTATCTTGGGCTAGCTGGGTTCAAGTTGCAGTTTGAGAACTGTTCAATTATTTGTTTTGTCTTATCTGTGTCAAAAAAGTTTCTGATTTGTACACTAAATGTTCCCCATTTATTTGCTGGGTCTACTGAGAATTTCAAGTTAGAGATTGTCACTTTGAACTGTTCGTTCATGGACGCGCCCTGATTTAGCGTCTCAAAATGAAATAAATCATATTCTTTTGCGCCAAATGGTTGTGAAATGTATGAAGTTGTCTTTGCACTAGAGAAAGTTTCTGATAGATCGCCGAAAGCGGTAGGATTTCCGGCACCGACGATTACTGTGTCTACCACAACTGTAGAGTCCCAATCTGATGCTAGTTTTACTTCTGTTGTTGTGCCTACCATGTCTGATTCTACTGGGAAGTCTGCGTAAAGAACGTGACCTTTTTCCAAGAACCTTGTTGGGTCTGTGTTTAAGACGTTTGTGATGTATAAATCGCTATCTGGGTCGAGAGATGCACTAAATACTTTTATTCCAGGAAGTGTGTCTGTTGTTTCAGCAACACCAGAAAGTATTAACTTGAAAGTACCCGTAGTTAGTGCTGCAGTGTCATCGTAGTCAACGCTTTGCGCGTTCCATGCCGACAATATACCATCTTCGTGAATCATCATCCTTACGCCTACAGGCATCATGATCATTCCTCTTACTAGTTCGAATGCACCTGTTGTATTTATGGAATCATTATCAGTAAACAGTGGGTTGCCAACAACTTCATATGCGCTTGCTTCTTGTTTTGATAGAATAAATTGTGTGTGGCCAACAGGACGGATGACAGTATCGGTGGAGTCATCGCCTGTGACTGCAGTATCGTCTAAGTTAGTTCCTGCTACCTTGAATCCTGCATAGTTTGCTGTTGTTGATGTTGGATCACCGCCAGCTCCGAGAACGCGAACATATGTAAGCGCACTACGGTTTTTCAAGAACTCTTTTACAGCATATGGGCCGAAACGTTTTCCGTCTGGCTCACCAAATATGCTGATGAATTCATCGAATGAAGTTACTGTTACTGGGAGAAAGGCAGGGCCCTTCTGAGCGGTCCCTATTACTCCGGCAGGTGTGCCGACTGAGCTTGCGCTTGTACCTGAAAGATCTATTTCTCTTTCAAAGAACCCAGGTGATTTAAAAGTTTGCTCTGACATTAAATGTCTCCTATTTTTTCTTTATACATATAGTACAAAATCGTCAATTATTAAATATTTCGAAAGAATCCAAGTTACTATTCGTTATTGATGTTTTCTAACTCTTTTATCGTTCTTATGCTTGCAACAGTCTCTCCGGTACGACTATTCTTAGAAAGAACCTTAGATAATTGCCTATCTTCCTCGCCCGTGAACGGGTTTATGACGTATTCTACAACATTTAGATCAATTGTGTCTCTATTTAAAACTTTATCTCCACGTTTGTCTAATTCTTCGAGGTTATTAAGTGTGAATTTATTTACATCACCACTTCTTATATCCGGTCCTCTTTTTTCAATAAGATCAGCTGTTATCTCTTTCATTTCAAAAACGACGTTCGGAGCCGTCTCGAAACTTCTAAATGGTGAGCCTTTACCTGGGACGTCCTGAGGTGCGACGAAGTATCCAGGCAAGTCCATATCAAATGTAAGCTTGACAAGACGTTCTTCTGTTGAATAATCTGTAAAGTTATCATCAAAATTCAGTGGAGTCTGCATGTAAGCTACAAACTTATATCCTGATTCTGTTGTCACCTGATAGTTGTGTCCTATAGATGGGAAGTTTGCAAACAGCGTCTCTATTATGTTGTTGACGTGCGTTACATACTGCGTCCATATCGTTATACTGTACGTTATTTTGACAAACTTTGGATAGGGTATGGTAATGATCTCGTAGATGTGATCACCGTTGAGATCAGGCTTAAGCGTAGGATTGCCTACTGTCTTCGATAAATTGTTTTTATTTCTTCTAGACGTTGTTGTACCCTGGGCTGCTTGATTACCCGGGGCTATATCAGTTAGTGTGAAGTTCCCAGTGTTCGATACATTGTCTTGATTTTTTATTTTTTGTTGGTTGATAATATTTTGATAGTTTGCGTCTTTTTTAGAGAGTCGACGTTTTATGATAAGATCACCTCGCTCTCTTGAGGAGATGCCTGAGCCGTAACCTCCGACATCTGCGCCGTGGTCTATCTTTTTTCTATGAATTGATATAATTGGTAGAATTAATGCGTTGTTTTTATCGCGGATCGGCTTGTTTCTCTGAGATACTGCGAATCGCTCTCCTGAGGCGAAGACAACTGGCACTTTTTTCATTGTGCCATCGACTGATACTTGGATTACTATGTCTTTATCGAACAGATTGAACATTGATCTGTCCATGTCAGCAATGCCGCATGAAGGGATCGCAAAGTCATCTGGAATCTTCCCTGATTCCCATCCGGTTCTTAGTTTTTTATCACTCATTATTCACCATCACCATAGAATGCGGAATCGGAGTTGCCATCTGTTGTACCGTCTGACTCATCGTATACCTTAACACCTGCGGGTCCTGTAAGTGGAACACCTGTCTTCTCAGTAAGCTCACGGGTGTCTCCTGTTGGGTCCCCGGCGGAATCAGTTGCGATTCCACGCTGTTGTACGAATTCTTCTTGAACAGCGGCAACGTCTGAATATTGTTCTGACGTAGGACCAAGTGCGGGCATATTGATTTGTCCTTTTCTTGCTTGCTTGCCTGATAGTTTGATTCCCGTGTAATGCTCTGTCTGCCCGAATACATTATTGATAAATGTTGCAGTAAGCACTTCAAAGAAAATCGAGCCATAGCTAAAAAAGTCGCCCTCTTTACATTTGATTTTTTTGTCGAGCAAGTCACGATGTTGTATGAACACGTCTAATTTGTATATCTCTTCATGCCCGAAGATGTTCGTCTTTACTTCTTCTGGTGAGAACTCTACAAGCGCATCTATTTCGATCGGTGTCTCGAATATCTTGTTGACAGCTTCTTCGTACACATCATGTACCTGCGTCTTCACAATGGAGACCGGGTAATAGAATATACGCTGGCCAACAACATCTTTGATGACCTCTTTTGTTATATCTGAGATAAAGTCTATCTCTCTTTTTGTAATAAATAATCTAGACACAGCTTATCCCATGAATACGGCTTTACCGTTCGGCATTGGTATGAACTTCAACTGTTTTTGCATGTTCTCTGCTCTTAGAGCTTGTGTCTCTATGAGTTTGTCGTATGTCATACTATCGAGCATTTCTTTTAGTTGAGTTATTAGATCTTTTTTATCTTCTCTGCCTTGGGTTACAAGTTCTGTCCCGTTTAGCGTTAGGTCTTGACCAGGAATTGGTATTTTAGAGAACTTTGAACGAATCAATCCGAGCTGTTCTTTTGATAGTGCAAGGCACATTTGTCTGATCCACTGATGTCCTATTGAGTTTATTTTTGAAAACTGTATGTTCCCGAAAGGTATGTTGCTCATATTAGAGACACCGTTGATTGTCTCGTCTTCATGCCCAGTATCGACTGGGTTGTTGTGTGTCCTTACGCTTACGAAGATTCTCTTTGCACTTTCCGAAGTCGGTGCTGGGTATATGCGTAGACTCGTACCTTGGACTTTGTAAGAGTAGTTTGAGCGTCTTACTCTATTTGAAAGGTCTAGTTGAGATGCTCTCAAAATATCCTCGAAAACAGGTAGAACATAAAAGATTGTCTCAGGAGTGAATGACTCAAAGCTCATTTCGTTGTTCAAATAGTTGACAGCTGATGTTGTGTCGAAGAATCTGTATGCGGCTTGTGGTGAGTAATGGAACACTTCATTTATTTTTAGACGAGTTTTCGGGTTTTTGTTTTGACTTCCTTCGAACAGTGGAAGAAGATTACCTGCGCTGTCTTTTTCTGTACCGAGGAGGTCTGAGTTCAAGCTGTAGTCTTGTTTCCCACTAACTAACTCTATTGACCCTGATATTACGTCGTATGATCCACCTACACCTGCTTCAGCTGCATATGGCTCTGCGAACCTTGTTAAATATTCTAAATTACTTCTTGGGAACTTTTGTGAGTGATCTATTTCCTGTCCAGAATCGTCTAGTTCACCTGCTGCAGGCATGCCCATGAATTCCATGAGCTGTGACTTAGTCTGATATTGATTTAAAATACTGCCGTACTCGAACAATGATTCTTCAAGGTTGCCCCATATCTGTTTTTGTGTCAGTTCAACACTGAGTATGTCGTCTCCTAGCTTTCGCTTGACGAATGTGACCATGTTATCAGCTTCTGATTGGAATCCTGTATCGTCGTCAAATACGCCAAATGGAGTTGGGTTGTTTGCTGGGTTAAAAGCCATTTATTTTTTCCTAAATTCTTTGTGTGCTATAACGAAATACAATTCATTCAATTTATAAATATTACGCAATAATGTGTTTTTTATTTTATATTTCGGCAATGTCTGCTCCGGTTAAGATTAATAGTTCAGTTCCCACAAGAACTATATACGAGTCTTCTGTCTCTCCGCTTGACATCACCTGTACAATCATTCCGTATTGTTCAGGTGATACCTCTGCAGATACGATTACTAGTTGTCCTGATGACATTATAACTTCTCCATATCGAACTCATTTACAATAACTAATTCATCGTTGACATACGTCATCCACGCAGAATTTCCAAGACCAGATGACCAGTCAGACAAAAGAACACCAGTTGATTGTTTGTTTGTCTGTGAGCTAGTGTGTGTGACCTGTGATATTAATACGCCGTATCCTAGCAGTTTTTTAGCTGTTTTAAATACTGCGACTAACTCTCCTTGCTTAAATTTGCGGGAATAAAAATCAAATAAGTTCATTATTTCAGTATAGTACGTCTATATTTTTTGTCTTTATCTAAAACTAACTGAACTTGTGATATCTTTTCTATGGCGTTTTCACGATTATGAAGCGTCTTGTTAAAAACAGGATCCACATTTATTATATATTTCTTAGAGTCTTCATCTACTTGATTTTTGTTATTATATTTTATAAGTGCTTCTATTTCGTTGTCAAATGACATTTTGTCTAAAAAAAGAGAAAAAGTTATTACAACAGACGTACAAAAAATAACAAAAAATGTTGTAAAAAATATCTCGTTCATAAAAGCTTCCTTATTGTAAATATGTTGCGAATACAAAAATGCCGCCCAGAAATTAATCGGGGCGACACTTATAATAATATATTAAAATATTATGTTATCTTATGATACTGTGACGTTTGACGTATTAGTGACAACCCAAGCTGATCCGTTCCAGACAAGGCATGCAGCTCCAGCAGCTGTTGCTCCTGGTGTTGTCAGGCTTAGCAATACTGCTGCTGAACCGGCGTTTGAAAGAGCACCGCCGACGTTTACTTCTCCGTTAGCTGCACTAGAAAAGATGATATTCTTTTTCTGTCCAACTGAGGCACCACTTGCGAGAGCTACGGTTGTGTTTAACGTATTTTCTTCGTTACCGACAGATACTAATGAACACTCTAAGTCTTCATCGAGGGCTCCTACAGAACCGTCTGCTGCGAGAGCTACTAAGATTCCAGCTGCTGAATCAACAACAGCTGACGTTACTAGTGCTCCAGTCTCGTTTACATAGATAGTTAATACGTTTACTGCTCTAATTACAGTGAACATATTCCCAAACGCAGTTGCTGTTCCTGTGTCTGCGTCTATTGCCGTCTTAATTGCAGTAGCTACTGCTTCTGCATTGACGCCAGAGGCAAATACTACTTCAAGTTCGTAAGTCGACGCTTCAGGAGGTGCTCCGCCGGCTGTACCAACAACATCAAACCATATTCCATATGATTCTCCGTCTTGAGCATAAATAACGAAACTGTCATCATCAAGATTATCCGCTGGGTCGTCAGCAATACATGTCACTGTATAAGAAGCAGACACGGGTGTTATAGATTCAGTAGAACGTACTAATTCAACATCGCTGACTGAAAAGCCTGATCCTGAAGTTTGTTCTAGTCCTTTCGAGGAAGAAATTGTTACTTTTGGCATATTATCCTCCTATTACGCTTCGACGCCGGTTACTGCTGAAACGCAGATCCACTGGGTGCCGTCACTGATTAATTGAGCATGTTCTCCAACAGCGTTGAAGACCAACGTTCCTAGAGCCGAGCCATCTTGCTTTTTTCCGACGGCTGTTACTGTACATTCTCCGGCTACAGCTGTTGCTACAATAAATTTTGTTGCTCCGACATTTGTATTTACTGCTAAAGACAACAGGTCAGCTCCAGTTGTAACAGTAAGAACAGTTGTTCCATATGCTGCAACTGCTGCTGTATCGCCAGTTGACGTGATAGCTTCTGAAGCCTCTATGACTGCAACGTCACCGATTTCGACTCCGCTTCCGGATGTTTGGTAAAGCCCTTTAGAGGCACTGTATATTACTTTTGGCATTTGATCTCCTTTTTATTGTCTGCAAGATTCCATATCGCCGGCAGGATCGACTGATCAATTGATATGGGCCTAGTGTTAATTATGTTTAACTTACGAATAGTACTATTATTTGTTAAAATGTATGGAGTTTTTATTATTTATTGCGACGCATTTTTGACCGTTCACGTCTTGACAGTTTTTTATCTTTCCATTCAAACTTATAGTCGAATTTTTCGATGTAGTCTTTGAACCCGTCGGCGACTATTTGTTTTGTCTCATTTGTATAGTAGTAGCTGTAGTGCTTTTTTATCTTTTTATAATCAGTCTTAAATCTTGGGAGCTCTACGTTATAGAGTCCTAATTGTTCAGCAATACGTTCAAAGTCTTCCTCGATATGTTCGAACCTGATGTAATGATCAATTTTAGAAAAAGCACACTGACTATTGTATTTTCCAGCGTACCTCCATGGATAACACTCATCTTTTAGTACGCCACCTGTTGATCCCTCATTTGGAAGAATATTGTCAATAAAAAGCTCGTAATTGAACATAAAAGAAGTGAATTTTTCTATAGCTGTTTTTCTTGAGTCAGATTCTTTTATTATAAAGTCTTTATTGTCTACTTCGTTTTTCATAGACCACCAGTAAAATGAAACTGCAGTATCCCAGGGATTACGCGTCATAGTGATCCACGAGTATTTCTCGTATTTCTCAAATAACGCAGGCGTTATTCTTTTCTTTAATAACTCTGGTGTAGTATGAGTATGAAATCTTGTCATTATTTTTTTTTCTATTTCATCGTAATATTCGTTATTTTGCTGCAAAAATCCGGAATCTTGCTCAATTCCTGCTGCGCCGCCGACGACTAGATCATCAGGACCACAAGAAAGTGCGAGCGCGAATTCTACTGAAGATCCTGCTGTTTTCATTGGCTTGAAGAAAACAAAGCCTTTTGTTGGTGATATTATCATTGTATAGTATTATAACGTTATTTTTGTATGAGTTAAAAGTATTTAGTAAAAATTCTATTTCCAGCACCATGGATTGGGCGGACATTTTTTGAAGCTGCATATTCTTTTTCTTTCATTCCGTTTTGAGCCCTGAATTCGAACCTATGATATCTGCGGATTCCATCAGTGTACCAATAATTTATTGTTCTAGCATCAGGTTTTCTAGAAAAGCCGCACTGTTCATATACGTTTCCACTTCCAAAACGCAAATCAGCATATGTTAGAATCCCATCATAACCATTTTCTCGACACCACAAAGAGACATATTTCATCATTTTAGCTGCGCCACCTCTAACTACTGTATTTTTTGATGTAGCCATTCTTGATATCTCTTGTACTTTTCCATAACTTTTTGCCATGGGTGTTCGAATCGACAATACAGAGACAATTTTGTTGTCTTTTTTTAGTCCAAAATAAGCCTTGGACTGTGCCGCTCCGTCGATGTGGGCCTCTGAAAGGAACAATCTTGCATCAGTCGGGGAAAGCTTTTCAAATACACAATCTCTGGCATTTAA
>Ga0209711_10003877_pt1 | contig 12357 bp, 13 predicted proteins | sample ArcticOcean_MG_C_7_FD_187441 | JGI IMG/M metagenome (GOLD analysis project Ga0209711, IMG submission 187441) | Marine microbial communities from western Arctic Ocean - ArcticOcean_MG_CB11_88 (SPAdes) (version 2) | ecosystem: Environmental > Aquatic > Marine > Oceanic | place: Arctic Ocean... | reverse complement strand
ATCAACCAGGAACCCATTCCTGATGACCACATCAAAATCCGACATCTTCATCTCCACGTTTAGATATACCCACAGCATAATGGAGTTGGGAAGATACTGCTGCTAGCTTATGCCCCGCTATTGCAGTCATTAATGGGTCAGGATCGCTAATCATTGGTTTTTGGACAAAAATGGTACCCAAACGGGATTAAACTAACGCCACTGTTCCAACAAAAGCCGGGCATAATGACCGCTATCGTCATTCAAGACAGACACCTGTTACAGGAAACAATTTACAGGGAACAATTTACAGGGAACAATTTACAGGGAACAATGAAATGAGATTCAGTTTTTGGCCGCAACCCAACCAGTCCTTTGATGTCATGAAACAGTTAGGCAATCACGTCGAGCAATCGGGATGGGACGGTATGTGGCTGGCTGACCATTTTATGCCCAATGCCGAGGACACCAGTGCACCACTTCCTGAAGCATGGACCACCCTGGCCGCATTGGCTGCGAGCATCCCCCGTATCAGGCTTGGTACGCTGGTCACTGGCAATACCTACAGACACCCGGCGGTACTGGCAAAGATGGCGGCCACCGTTGACCACATCAGCGGTGGCCGACTGGTGTTAGGTCTGGGGTCTGGCTGGCAGGAAAACGAGCATGAAAAGTACGGAATTGAATTTGACACCGTTGCCGGACGGCTTCAAAGGCTTGAAGAAGCCTGCCAGGTCATCAAGCTGCTGTTCAACGAAGAATCCGCAAACTTTAGAGGAAACTACTACACACTGAACAATGCCCCACTCGTCCCAAAGCCTAAACAGGACACGTTACCGCTACTGATTGGTGGTGGCGGAGAAAAGGTCACTTTAAGGATTACCGCGCAATACGCGGACGAATGGAATGTCTGGGGTGATGTACCGTTACTGACCCAAAAAATGGCTATTCTTGATCAACACTGCGAGAACCTGGGACGCAACCCTGCCGACATTCAAAGGTCCGCGGTGGCGCTAATGTTTATAACAGAGGACGCAGCCTTCGCGAAAAAAATGCGTGAGAGCACCGCTAAGCCACCAAAGATCGCAGGGACGGTATCAGAGCTCCGGGATGTTATCGCAGGTTACGCTGAAGCCGGGGTTAACGAATTTATTGTCCCCGACTTCACCTTGGGTCCTGACTGTAACCAGGAAAAACTGGATACTCTGGACCGGTTTATTGAAGATATTGCTTCAGTCGTCAAGTAACCGACGCACTACGCAAGCGTAGGCAGCAGGGCGTCCAGATAATCGGCGCTTCCGATTTCGATTTCAGAGAGCTCGTCGAGTTGTTCACCCTTGTCTGGATAAAGACCCTTGAGCGTTTGCCATGCACCGGCACCCTGCCGCTCCGCTTTGGACTGGATATACATCTGCTCTATCGGTGTAAATCCATCAAAGGCAGCATAATAGGTGTCTGTAGCTTTTGGAATGATGCCTGCGACCAGTTCACGGTGTTCATCGGACGGTGGGAACATCGCCTCGACGCGATCGGCGATTTCATCCTCGCGAGCTGAGCACGCCATAATGCCATCACGGTGTTCTGGCACATCATCCGCCCACCCCCGGTAACGCGCTGCGGCAGTTCTTTCAAGCTGCGATAGCAGGTAGGGGTAAGCATCCTGAGGAACACCCGACAGGTGCTCTACTAATAATTCCCCAAATTTCGGGACTTCAATATCCATCTGAACGACTTCCTTTCATAAGTAAAAAAGCACCTCAACAGGGTGCTTGACGGTTGACGATACTCGGCCGACATTTAACCAAAAAAACTCACGGTTGCGTCATTAGTTTGACCTTTCATCTGACATTTATCTTGCAGGAAAAGTTAAGGTGATGGTCACCCCATTGTGCGTTGGCGTTCAAGACAACAATGTAAACGCTGCTGATAGTGAGGTAATACCCATCGATCAGGAAAGTGGGTAAGCAATCCTGGCACGACAACGCGAACGAGCATGGTGGCTGACAATTCAGGAGACAACGCCAATGGTTTTTAATACCGACAGATATCGATGACAATAAATCGGTGTCCATTCGTTAATCGATCGTCACATCATCGTCAATTAAGCCTCAAACACCGCGTTAAAAATGCCATCGCGGAACATCGCTAGGCGCTTCTAGACCAGACGAGTCTAGTCTAGTCTCGGCTGAGTTCTGCCTCCGCCTCGGCTAGCATCTCGAATTCCTCTGCTGCCGTCCTCGCCACCAGGTGGTTCTTACTGTAAAAAAAATAGTAGGAACCAATCACCAAGAATAGTAACAGGGTGTACCAGAAGGCCCGCGGGTCGTAGGCATAGACGCCCGTCAGGGCGATCAACGACAGTATCAACGCGGTGCCTGAGGTCAATACGCCGCCAGGCGTTTTATAGGGGCGATGCAGGTCAGGTTGTAGCCTACGCAGTAAAATATGACTTAGCGCCATGAGCGCGTATGAAATTGTCGCGCCGACCACCGCCATCGATAGCATTAGGCCACCTTCTCCCGACAAGGATGCCAGGAAACCGATGACGCCAGGAACGATTAAGGCCCAAGTCGGTATGTGGCGCTTGCCGGTCAGGGAGAGAAATCGAGGTAGATAACCCGCCCTTGATAAGGCAAAAACCATCCGACTATACCCGTAGATAATCGAGAAGAAAGAAGCGATTAACCCTGCCAGTCCAAGCACATTGACGGCCTTGGCAAGCGTGCCGTAACCGGCTGCATTCAGGGCATCTACCAACGGCACGCCACTGCCAGCAATGGCTGAGGCGCCAGCGACACCCGGCAGCAAGAACACCACTAGTGTCGCGGTGAACAACAAAAATAGCATGGCTCCGATAATACCTTTGGGTACATCCTTTGCTGGGTCCTTTGCTTCCTCTGCTGCCAGAGGCACACCCTCCACCGCAAGGAAGAGCCACATAGCAAATGGCAACGCCGCCCATATGCCGAAATAGCCCCTGGGTAAAAATTCCGATGAGCCCACGGCACTTGGGTCGGCGGCGATGTCAAACAACCTTGAGCTGTCAAAATCGAAGACGAGTGCAACAGCAGTGGCAAGGATCGCGAACACAGCCAAACCTGTAATGGCCATCATCACCTTCAAAGCTTCGCCAACTCCTATCAAGTGAATACCGACGAATACCACGTAGAATAACGCGTACACGACAGGTCCGTTGAAGCCTAGCAATGCCTCTACAGCGGCACCGATAAAGATAACGATCGCCGCCGGTGCCAGCATATATTCAATAAGCACGGCCAGACCGGTGAGAAACCCACCGGTTGGGCCCATCACCTGACGAGCGAAGCTGTAACCACCCCCCGCAGCGGGAATCGCGGCCGACATCTCGGCCAGGGACAACACCAAAGTAAAATACATCACCGCCATGGCCAGTGCAGCGATCAGGAAGCCCCCCCAGCCAGCAACCCCAATGCCCTCATTCCACCCCGCAAAGTCACCGGAGATAACATAGGCAACACCCAGTCCCGCCAGGAGGATCCATCCGGCCGTACCCCGCTGCAGTTGACGCTTAGCCAAGTATTCCCCGTTAATGTGTTGTTCGGTCATCCCTGATTCCTTTTCAACTAGAGTTTGTTGGTAGCGCCTCTACAGCAACTTTAACGGTTGCCGTGGTAGCCAACGCTGTGCGTTTATATAAGTAGGTTTTTGAAAACTACAAATTATCTTGCCCCCGACAACGGTTTCGGCTGAGTAATGAGATATGACCCTGTGCTCACGGACATCGTCGGGCTTGTCCCCTGACAAACCTCGCTCTTTACGCACCGCGTACCCGTAGCGTAACAGCAACATAAACATAGGGTCTATGTAGATAATAGCCCTTGTAGATAATAGCCCTTAGAGATAATAGCCCTTAGAGATAATAGCCCTTGTAGATAATAGCCCTGACAAGAAAACGAGTCCCGGCAGCGAAGCACGGGCCGGTTTGACGCTATACTTCACCCACACACCTACCGATATAGAAGTCATGCGAGTCGTTCCGATCTCAGCGCCACTGGGCGCCAATATCCTAGACGTCGACGTCACCCGTTTAGGTGACAACCAATGGCAAGAAATTAATCACCTGTTCCTGCAGTATCGAGTACTTGCGTTTCCTAACCAGACTCTCACCCCGGAACAGCATATGGCTTTCGCTTCGCGCTGGGGTGAACTGGTCCAACACCCCTACGCTAGTATGAACGACTATCCAGGCCTGATTGAACTTAAAAACACGGGTAAGACGCGAGATGTAAACCAGCACTGGCATTCCGATATGACCTACAACCCAGCGCCGCCAAAACTCACCATGCTATATGCGTTGGAAGCACCAGAGATCGGCGGAGATACAGCTTTCGCTAATCAGATCATCGCCTACAACGAGCTATCCGAGGGGCTTAAAAGTACGCTGGCTAATTTAACCGCAGTACATAGCGCCGTCGGCCTTGCGGCCCTCTTTAAAGCGGACTCATCTGAGATACCGCGAGCGAGCCATCCGGTTATTCGACGCCACGATGAAACCGGTGAACAAGCCCTGTATGTCTGTCGCGCTTTCACACAAAGATTTGACGGGTGGAGCCGAAGCGAAAGCCAGGGGCTGCTTGAAACACTGTTTAAACAAAGCGCAAGACCAGAGTATCAGGCTCGACATCGCTGGCAACCGGGTGATCTGCTTATGTGGGATAACCGCGCGGTGATGCATTATGCTGTCCATGATCACGGCGACGCGCCACGATTAATACACCGGCTTCAGGTCCAGGGTCTTGTTCCAGTGTAACCACGCTGTAGGTCGCTGCTTCACTCATTCCTAGTCACCCTAACGCCAAATCCGGCCACAGGCTCCAACCCCGCATTCACAGGGCGAGCCGTTTCCTGAAATGCCTGTCGAACTTTTATGCGACGAGCAAGACACCGTACCGAACACCTTAGCGTTTAGGTTGCCGCCCCTCAATATAGTCGTCTATCAGTTCGTGGTAACGACGGATGCGCTTTTCCTGATTCGATAGATAGACACCTTTAAAGCCCCGCGACCTGAACCCTCTTTGCTGGGTTACAAATACTCGCACATCATCTTCAATTCCAGGGCCGATTGACACTGCTCCACCATACTCAAGCATCGTCAACTCTGCACCAGCACTGGTATTCGCGCCCTTTCTAGCATTAACATTCTGCACCGAGGCCGGACTCGCATACCACCAGTTATCAAACAGGCACTGTTCTGGATCACTTCTATGGGGTCTGGCACGCAGAAAATGAAACCCGTCTGACCAAAGAGATACCGCAAAATTGGGAAATAGTGTGTAGTGAAACGCGTCCGTAAACTGCTCATCAGGAATCTTGTCGTAATGCGTGAATCCGCGCTCCGGCCCAAGACGGCGTTTCGCCTGCTGCAACGCTTCACGGGTTGCCTCGGGCCTGCCTTTGAAATCGGAGGGGTCTATTTCCCAATAACGCAACTCGCTCGCAAGCGGGTCGATAATGTTACCTTGCTCATCTGTCTGACCAACGCCAAAGCCACCTTTCATCACCATTCGGTTATGACCTTCATCCGAAAGGTCAAACCGTGTTTCTTTGAAATAGGTATCAATGTTCCCGCGGATGGCTTTTCTGTCGGTATCAGGCGTCGCACCCTGATGGACAGTCGGCACGTGGTAAGACTCATTAAAGTTATCCAGTACTACTTTCCAGTTACAGGGCAGCCACATGGAATTTGCCATTGTTCGCTGCCAGGTATCAATGTTTCGTACTTCCCAATCGTCCCAGATGGGGCCAAGAAAAGCTTTCAGGCTGGCGCAGTCCGGATCCATATTGACCCAGATAAAGCCTGCGAACGTCTCGCAACGCACTTCTTCCAAAGTCACTTTGTTGCAGGGATTACCTTCGGGGAAGTCTTCTTTGTCGGGTGCAAAGTTGAGCGTACCATCGGGCAGGAAGGCCCAACTATGATACTTACAGACGAAACGTCTAAGAACGGTTCCTTTGGCTTCTGAGACCAACGGATTGCCACGGTGCTGACAAACGTTATAGAACGCCTTAACGCCACCGTCTTTTTGCCTGACCATCAGAATTTCTTCGGATCCGACTTCTTCCATTTGCCAATCGCCTGGCTCGGGTAGCTCAGCTTCTCTGCCAAGAAGCAACCAAACCTTGGTCCACATCCCGTCCCATTCCTGTTCAAAGAACTTTTCAGAAGTGTAACGGTACCCAGGGATCGTATGTCCTCTTGTTTCCTGCTCGGGCCAACTTTTAACTTCTCTTAATTCCGACATTGCTCCTCCTTTAGTTTTTGGCGTCACATCGTTAAATTATAACCGCTAGGGTAAAGGTGTCACCAGTGTATCTACCTGCATGGATTGGGCACCCACAGAGCCCGCGATCTCATTCGGTATCAATAAGGTCAAACTGTAGTATGCAATCTTCCATTTGCCGTTTTCCTTGACGATGACACCCGTACCTCGGCATTTTCCAAGAGAAACGTTCGTTAGGATCTCGTCAAACCAAACAACCTCAAGGCCTGAAACAGATTCAAGATTTCGGCTCAGAACGAGATAACGCCAGCCCCGACCTGCAGAAAACGCTGGGCGAGCGTAATTTTTGAACTCTTCAACTGACCAGCGCTCCGCTGCGTCAGTGCCTAAAAAGTGTCCGTTAGATGAAAAATGTGCGAAATAAGCATCAAAGTCGGAATTTGCAGCGGCCGAATGAAATCCATCCAGCAGTTCATCAATCGACTGATTGCCTGCTTTTAATTCAGCACCAAAAGCCAGCAGTGAGATTAACAGGATCGATAGTTTTTTCATTTTTCCTCGATATATCAGCTCAACTGACGACAATAGCGGTTGCTTTTGCAACTCGACGAGCGTCGCGCCGCGCGATAGTGGCCCTCATCCGCTCATGCCGTGCTGCGGTAATAGGATAATTCCACACGATTGCGGCTGCTATAAAAAACAAAATTGCCGGAGGAATAGTGAAAAGGAGCCGGAGCCCAAGCATATGCTCCTCACTATTACCGGCACCAAGCTGAGGATCAAACCCGATTATCCCCAGAACATTCAGTGCAATCCAACCACCTACCGCCGCGGACATCTTTGCGGTAAATGACCAGGTTGCAAAAAAGGATGCACTACGGTTGTCTCCACTCATCATCGTATCCAGGTCTATAACGTCAGCTTTCATTGAGTTAGGTAGCGCAGCAAAGGCCCCCCCGGCGAACCCAGAGACCATTGATATGGGAATCATCCACCAGAAGTCACCCCAGCCATGGAAAATATAAAGCGGATGCGCACACCCAATCAGCATAAAACTAGCGGCATAGGCACGGTGCTTACCAATCTGGTTAGACAACCACACCCAAAATGGAATGCCTATTAGGTTAAAAGTATAAAAAAAGCCCAGCATCACTACTGTCATCTTTGGCGCGCCAAGCACATAGCCGACAAAAAAAGCGTACAGCGGAGTCGTAATGTTAAATGCCGTCGAGCCTATCATCAGGGCAGCAATCAGCCGCTTAAATGGACCATTACGCCACATCAGCCGAAAGCCCTTGGCAATAGGCGTCGTCGAACTAACGTAGTTACGCGTTTCAGGCACCTGCGTGACCGTGACCAAGACACATAACGGCAGCAGGATGACCATCATGACGCCCAGGATAGTCATCACGGCTTCGTCGCCGCCATAGTTAAACAACACAAGAAACAAAATCGGGACACCCTGTGCGGCTATGTTTCCCACGATACCTATCGCCGACCGCCAACCGGTTATTCGCGATCTTTCGCTGTAATCGTCTGAAAGCTCCGCCGCCCACGAGTAGTAGGGAATCAAGATCATCGTTAAGGCCAAATACAGACCCATAATGCACGCAAATAAATAACCCGCGCCCACCTTACCCGTCGGTAAAAACAGAAAATAAAAGCTCAAGGTAAGGATCGGCATGCCCACAACAATCCATGGTCTTCGTCTGCCCCATCGAGTGCGGGTTCGATCACTCCAATAACCCACCAGTGGGTCTGTAAAAACATCCATGACCCGGGCGAGCAGCAACATGTTACCCAGCAGGATCAGGCTAATGCCCATTTCAGAGGTGTAATAGTTGGGGACAAAAATAAGAACGGGCGTCAACGCGAAATGGAGCGGCATATCGGTGACGCCGTAACAGAACAGTTTGAAGCGAGATAAACGTTGCGTTGGCTCAGTCATGTCACCAGATTACACTATTTCCAACGCCTGGATCATTAAGTATCAACAACAAAAATACACTTGTGTGTCACGGCTGCTTACAGCATATTTAAAGGCCTAGCGCTGGCGTCCTCTCAACCTTGATGCGCAAAATCCTTATCAGGAAAACCAGTGTTTAGACCCAGCGGCCTCAACCTTTACCTTCTAGCCAACAGCAGCTGGTTTCTAGCCTTTGGTATTCAGATGGTGGTCTTTGCCTGGCTGATCACCATTCAGCTCAATGAATCACCAACCCGGGTCGGCGTCGCCCAAATGGCCCTGCTACTGCCTTCCCTGGTGTTCATCTTGGTAGGCGGCAGCCTTGCTGATCGGTATGGTGGCCGATTAATTGCCATCATAGGTCAATCCGCGGCGGCACTCGGACCAATAGGGTTAACGCTGATTATTGTTTCAGGCCATCTAAGTTTCCAGACCGTTATCCTGTTCGCACTATGGATGGGAACTGCCCAGGCACTGGTAACACCTGCTAGGGACGGCCTGCTGGCCAAACTTGCAGAAGGTAAGGTACAGAAACTGGTGATCAAGGTCAGTATGATCCAGTTCGGTATCCAGATACTGGGCTTCATGATCGCAGCCAAGGCTGATCAACTTGGCGCTACTATCGTGCTCTGCACTCAAAGTGCGATTCTAACCTTAGGTGTTATCGCGTTCGCCGCCTTGAAGGTAGACGAATCAACCAGCCCTTCGGACGCCGGGTTCACCCGACATATCGTCGACTCAATTATTGAGGGCTTTACCACGGTCAGATCGACCCCCGCGTTGCTCACTGTGACGCTACAGAATCTGGCGATGGGATTGTTTTTAATGGGGTCATACGTCGTGACCATGCCGCTGCTCATTCGGCAAAACTATGAAGGCACCTCAACAGAACTCGCCTGGATGAATATTGCGAATGCCGCGGGCTTGTTCCTTAGTTCAATGACGCTACTGCGGATGGGCGGCGTTAAAAGGCCCGGGCGCGCGTTATTATTGTCGCTTGCAGTGGCTGGTTTTTTGCTCGGTTGCGCTGCCTTTGCGAGAAATTTTACCGAACTCATCGTCATTATTTTCCTCTGGGGAGTGGGTGGCGGGCTTGTCATGACCATGTCTAGAAGCATCATGCAGGAACAGGCACCGGCAGAACAACGGGGCCGCATCATGGCATTCTTTTCGCTTTCGTTTATGGGCGCCGGGCTGTTTGGGTCGCTGCTAAATGGCTACCTTGTAGAAGTCTTCCGCGCCGAAGGTGCCCTGCTCTTCGCGGCCTCAGGCATTATTCTGGCAGTCGTCCTGATACGTCTCACCTCGTCTATTTGGCATCTTGAAAGCCACTGGAGTTAGGCGCTAAGCGACCATCCTGCTTGCTAGACCTGCTACGCATACGTTTTAATAAAGAAAAGACCACTCACAACTCAGGGAACTGAGAAGATGGCTAATATCGTCATATGTGCAGACGGAACCTGGAACCGACCCGAAGATGACATCGAAAAAAACTTTCCTACCAATGTCCTTAAGCTCGCAAGGTCGATAGCGCCCAACTCCCGCGAAAAGAAACAACACGTGTTTTATGATTGGGGACTTGGCACCCACCACAGCAGCATCATATCCGGCGCGACCGGTCGTGGAATTCACAAAAATATCCTCGACGGATACCGATACATCGTCCAGAACTATGCAGCCGGTGACCAAATATACCTGTTTGGTTTTAGCCGCGGCGCTTATACGGTCAGGGCATTATGCGGCTTGATCAACAATTGCGGTATCGTGAAACGCAAGGATGCCAAACTGATTAATCACGCCTGGGGAATTTATAAAAGCCCCGCAAAAAAGAATCATCCCAATGGCAACAATGCGCAAGACTTTCGCCGGTCCCACTGTCACCGGTCCAGAAAGGTTCACTTTGTTGGCGTATGGGAAACCGTCGGCGCCCTGGGCATCCCCAGTAGCGTGATGGGCCTACTGGATGGCAATGATGAGTTCTACGATACAAAAATGGGCGGCAATGTGCAGTTCGCCCGGCATGGATTGGCTATTGATGAAAAACGCGTGGACTTTCAACCTACCATCTGGCGAGCAAGAACAGGCGTAGACCTGAAACAGGTCTGGTTCTGCGGGTCACATTCAGATATTGGTGGTTCTTACCCACCTGATAAAGACGGCCGTTCCGTCGCTGACATCACACTTGGATGGATGATGGACGAGGCAGTCAAAGCGGGTTTGATCCTGGCGCCTCATTTGAAAGCGGGGCTTTCAAATGGTTCTGGCGCTCAGCTACACGAGTCCAGGCGCAAGTTGTTCCGTTTCAAAGCGCGCTTGCATCGCCCTGTCGACCAGCAATGCGTCGGCACGCGTATTCATCCGAGCGTCAGGGAACGCTACGAAAAAGATGCTACCTACCGCCCCCCGGAACTCGAGAAGCTAGTCAATACACAAGGTTGGCTAAAACTGGATGTCGGTTCCTGAAATTCAGGTTTTAGGCGGTCAATCACAGGGTTTCGACGGACTGCAATATCAAGGCACGACCATCATCGCCGAAGGTCTGACATCATCACCGAAGGTCTGACATCAATATCGCTGGGTTCCTCATGCCCTGTTGCATGACTAACAAAGAACGATCAACTTCCCTAGCCTTCGCCGCCTTCATCAACAAACATGAAGGTCTCCAGTTCCTCGATCGTCATTAATTGTTCTTTAATGATGGTCTTCATAATATCTCCGCTGGTGATCACTCCTACAGGACCCTGACGATCGACAATGGGCAGGTGGCGGATTTTTTTCTGCGCCATCAGATTCATACAACGATCCAGTAGGGTATCTTCTTTGGCGAACACAACGTCTTCAGTCATGATTTCGGATACCAGGGTGGACTTACTGGACCTGCCGTTCAGGACGACGCTCCTTGCGTAGTCACGCTCGGAAATGATGCCCGCGAGTTTAGAGCTATCGCTGGTCACGACCAGAGCACCAACGTTCTTCTCCGACATCAGCACAACCGCCTCGTAAACGGTGCTGTCTGCGCTAATACTCCAGACATTTCGACCTTTGTGATCGAGAAGCTCACTGACTATGCTCATAAGGTAACCCTTCGTTGTGGCGTTCGACTAACCATAATATGGTTTTAGCCGTTTTGCCATCATCACTTTAAAATACCATTCTTCCTAGGCTTTCGGCCACACAGACGGGTTTTTCCGTCCCTTGTGCTTCAACAACAATCTCATTCATGGTCTCCAGCATCTCGCCTTTAATCTCCACGCGTTTTAACGTACTGGTCGCGCGAAGCTTGGTACCAACAGGCACAGGGGAAGGAAACCTGATGCGGTCGAACCCGTAGTTAATGCCCAGCTTCTGGCCTTCAATTTTTGGCCCCTCTGCTACGGATGCCATCGGTAGATGTCCCATAATCGCCAGTGTAAGGTTGCCGTGCGCAATAGGTGCACCAAACGGGCTCTCTTTGTTCGCACGATCAACATCAACATGTATCCACTGGTGGTCCATCGAAACATCGGCATAATCGTTGATTCTTTGCTGCGTGACCTCGAACCATTCTGACTGTGAAGTCTGCTCCCCAACCCTTGAGCTCATTGTTTTTAACGCATTTTCTAAATTTTCTGACATATTATTTACCTTCGCCTTATCCAATTTATTTGTTGCTCAACCGTCTACCTGAAAATTATCTCCATCGAATTATCTACTAACTTTCACAAAATTCGGAACGGTCCATCACCATAGACCCGATTTTGATCATATCATCGCGTCTGGGAACAGAACATCTACCCACCTTTGATTCATGTCTTGCATTCCCAGCCGATCAATTTAGGCGCACTCACTCCTAGCAGCACCCCGTCGCCCCCCTGCCCTCCAATTCACGGAAAGGGACGCCTGCATTATCCAGGGTAGTCATCTGCACTGAGATTAACGACAACTCACTGCACCTAACCGCCATATAACAGCGGAAGTGGAGGAAGGCTTCGCTATTAGTAATCGTTAGAGAAAAACGCAGGTTGACAACGAGGCCGCACGGCTTAGTATCCATAGCCTCTTTTGGTTTGTCGCGTAGAATCCTACAGATACGCTGAACCAACGCCAACATCAACATCAATGGAAATATCATGCATCAGACGACGCTTATTCTCACTTTTTTATTAATACTCA
>Ga0209711_10003873_pt1 | contig 12363 bp, 16 predicted proteins | sample ArcticOcean_MG_C_7_FD_187441 | JGI IMG/M metagenome (GOLD analysis project Ga0209711, IMG submission 187441) | Marine microbial communities from western Arctic Ocean - ArcticOcean_MG_CB11_88 (SPAdes) (version 2) | ecosystem: Environmental > Aquatic > Marine > Oceanic | place: Arctic Ocean... | reverse complement strand
GTTCCTACACCTAAGTCCATCACACTTGTTTGTTCTGATGACGTAGAGAAGGGAACAGTTGTTCTCACTAATCCACCTAAATTTAGTTGTGCTGATTATGAGACAATAAAATCTGTTGTTGGTATGGGAATTACTATTGGGCCTGATTCTAAGGTTCAAGAAATCTCTAGAGCGATTAAAAGTATTAATCGTACTGAGAAGCGTAAGTCTCGTATTGCATCTGTGACTCGTAAGGATAATACGTCCACATATAAAATGACTAGTGGAAACACTGTGAAGTGGACGAAGCCTGTACCAGTTGTATCTGCTCCAAAGACTCCAATCAAACGGCGTCCTTATAGTTATGATGGTTTAGAAACAGAATTTAAACCTATTCCACAACCAACTTTTAGAAATGATAATTCATCAGATTTATATAGAGCATTTATGACTGCTGATGAAGCAGAATCTCATAAAACTATTGACCTTGATTTGTATAATCGTTTTGATGGATTTTCTAGGAACAGAAAGTTCTTTAGAGACGTAAGATAGATAAGAGTTCAGTCGTGTAGCGTCTGCTCCTATCGAAACCCCTCACGGAAACGTGGGGGGTTTTCTTGTTGAGGGCGCTGGAAATGTAAACGATGGAGGTTTTCTTGTTGATGGGCTAGGATATGTGATGGGTGGTTTAAATGATTTATTGATCACCCAACCTTCAGCGGATTTCTCTTTCGCCCACCTTCTATATGATGTGTTACTGCTGAACCAGCGTCTACTTTTGTTATAGGTGCAGAAATAACAACTGGTGCAACAGAACCAGACGTTTGTTTTTTAAGTTCTGCTTCTGATAGTTTTTTACCACTATTATTTTCGACTTCTCTTAAAAGTAACTTGGTAAGTTTTGCTCTATCTTTTGCGTCAATTGATTCATCGCCAGTTAAATTTTGCAATGCCGCCATTAATGATTTAACTTTGTCAGGATCACCTTCAGCTTTTGCTTTGTCTAGCGCTTCTTGAACTTTCTTAAATTCTATATCATCTTTACTAAAATTATCTCTATCGATAAGACCCATTTTATCAAGGTCACCTTTTGATTTACTATCTTTATCACCACCACCAAGCATCTTAGAAACTGTTTCATAGCCAGGTATCTTCTTCAATATTTCATTGAAGTCAAAACCAAATATATTTTCTAGTGTACTCATGATCAATCTCATAGGAGCAAGGAATATATCCACTAGACCACCAAAAAGGTTTTTAATGCCGCCTAAGATATCACCACTCATTACTGCATCCCATGCTGCAACAAACTTATCCTTAATACCTATTACTATATTTTTTAGGGAATTAAATAAATCGGTGATAATTTGAGCAAAACTAAAAGATTTGAGTGCTTCTGAGCTGTCTTCAAATCCCATCTTTTTAAGCAACCATGCTACACCGTTTTTTAATAGATCAAGTGGTATACCAATAATAGAGTTGATAAGTCCTGTCAAACCACCAGTTATTCCTGCGATAATCTTACTGCTCATATCACCATCTTCGCCTTTGAAACCATCCATAGCACCAGTTATGGTATCCCATATTCCCATTACTATAGTGAACGGAAGGAATAGTTTTCCTAGAAGTTTACCAAGACCAGCGGCAAACTTAATAATTGGTGCAGCTGTTTTTGATGCTGCTACGAGATTTTTGCCCTGTTTAAAAATTGCTGAAAAAAACTTACCAACTGGTCGAAGAAAATCAATAATCTTAGTAACTACCTGACCTATTTTTCCTCCAATACCTTTGAATATTTGTTTTGCCGCTATAAAACTTTTGTTGCCTGCAATAGATTCTGCTAGTCGTGCAGGGCCCTTGACAAAATCAACAATACCATCTACCATCCTAATTATTTTTGCATAAAATTCTGGAGCAAAAAACTTTGCAGCACGTGCAATAGCACTACCAATAAGTTTTAGAGGTTTCGTAAGAGTTGTCCAAAAGGTACTACCCATAAATTTAAATAGCATTTTGAGGAATTTCATAACGGGCCGTACTAACTTGCCGGTCAGACCTATACCTTTTATTTGTTTAGCAATTTCTGCAAAAAAAGCAATAACTGCAATGATTGGAGCTGCAAGTAAAGCAAGACCAAATCCTACTTTTTCTTTCATCTTGTCCAGCATACTCTGGAGGAAGTCAGCGGTTTTTGAGGTTGTTCCAAGGATGCCTTCACTTATAGCTATTAACTTAGTCCACCTATCGTCATCCTCTCTTGAACCTTCAATATTTGCTGTATCTCCTTCTCCCACCATATTAGTAGTGCCTTTACCATCTGCACCAGCATATGAAAAGTTGCCGCTTTCACCCTGTACTACCTTCTTTTCACCAATGTGCATTGAATCTGCTTTAAAACTTGCAAGTCTTGCTGCTTCTTCATCCTGTCTCATCCTCAGTCCATGAGCTTTATCAGCTTCAATCTGATCTGCCCCTGCCTTTCGAAGGTCTTTGATCATGCCAGTAAATGCAGCTTTTATTTTTGAGACATCATCATCAGCCATTACTTGCCACCCTTCTTACTATTAGAACCAACATATAAACCAAACCATGCTGCTCCTGCACCTACGATGACACTTACAAATGCACTTTGAGGAGCAGTAGGTTCTGGGATTGCCATGAACCATTCTGTTGTACGCCAAAACATGATACCATATAGAGTGATCAATGCACGAGGCCAGATACGCCACTTATCAATTACAGAAGAATTGATGTGGTTGTACCAAGAAACTTCTTCTGTGGTACTTCTATCAACTTCGATTATATTAACCTGATCATTCTTAGTTGCCATTTTCTAGCTCCTCAATTCTATTTGAGTTGTTTTTTATATGTGTATTGTTATTTAGGGGTGTTCGGTCAAAAATTATCTTTTCTAATTTAAGATAATCGATACGTTCATTCGGCACATAACGCCATACATAATCCCCATCTAATTCACCACCTTTTTTAGTGACTCCAAATACGGTCTGTGATATACCTATCTTAACGATTAAGGCACGTTCTCCATCAATAAGAACATGATCACCCTCTTGAAACTGCTTATTCATGCTAAATGCAAGACCTTTGCTAAACTTAGTCGCAAAGTCCTTTATCATAAAACCTATGATGACAATCAATATCATACCAATATATGGTAGAATAAGTTCTGTGATCTCAATTGCAGCTGCGTTAGGTGTAGGTACTTCCATTACATCTTATTCCTAGCGTTTTGTTGTTCTGTTCTTTTATTTTCTTCTTCTATCCAGTTCATTAACAGACCTATATAAATTTCCCTTTCCCACGGCATCATATTTTCTAAATCTGATAAACTATAATTATGATGTTGCATTAAAGCAAAATTGGTTTCGAAATAGTTTCTCAGATTATCATGAGAAAGGGCTATTCGAAAAAACTTTGCAGGCCCTCCAGTGTAATACTATTTTCCTTCTTGGTTTTAGGATTTTTAACTTTAAATACGTGTTGTAACTTTGGCATGCTTTCAAAAAACTCACTAAGTTTTTCAAATTCTGGCTGACTAAAAGTATCTAAAAAATCATTAATCTCTTTTGGTGAAACATCAACACTATTATAGATAGTTTTTTCATGATGTATTTCCTTTATGCATCTCGAAATCATAGAAAATATCTGCAAAACTTTTCCGTCACCATCAAATCCACTCATATCTTTTAGTGTGGGGTATTTCATAACAACTTTAACATCTTTATTAACTTCAATTATATTTGTATGATCATCTTTCATTTGAATAGCAATATCTTCAACATTTAAATTTACCGTAACCCTAGTTTTTTCATCATCTGGACATAGAACACTAACTTGTATAGAATCGCCAATTGATTTTCCACGTAGTTTTAGAAAAATATATTCAATATCAAACATAGGGGAATTGTAAGGTTCTACTTCACCAAAGGTACATTCCGTAACAATATTTGCAAATGCTCTTTCGATCTCCTCAGTATCCTCTGACTCTTGAGCCATCATTAGAAGCTTCTGTTCTTTAACAAGCCATGGCCTGAATTTAATTGATTTTCCAGTAGAAGGTAATTCCAATTCATATTGAGTAGTATTAAGTTTAGGTAACGCCATAATTTTTCATCCTTTATTCATAGTTAAAATAATCTAGATACAGCAGGGAGGGCCCGTGACAAATTTCTTTCAGCTGCATTGACTAAAGTTTGTCCTATTCTGTCCGTAAGACTTGGGCCGTGTTGGTTAATATCAGCAGTTTTCCAATATCTAAAATTCATGGATACACTCCATTTTACTATATCACCAGATGCAGCTCCAGATAGTGCTAAATCTCCAAGAGTTGATGGAAATGCTTCCATCAGAGTAATACCATATCGTCTTTGCATTTGTTCGTCTAGAAGATATATATCTACAGAACCAATATAATGTGCATAGTATCCTACTTGCCAAGTGGTAGGGTTAAATGCACGATGTTGCCATTTTTCAAACGCAACTCGTTCTCTTGCATCAGATGAACTTTGAAAGGTCAAGTCTACAGTATCAGTGTATTGAACACCATCGACAATTTGTCGTCTGGGCCCGTGGGTATTAACATCATCTACAGTAGAAAGTATTCGCCCTGGCAACGTAATAGATTCGCAACGCATAGAGATTCTATCCATGTCGGTAACTTTATTAATGTCTTGTCTGTTTGTATTTTCATTAGCACCATTGTCTGATTGCAAGGCAGGTTTGTGAATTATCACTTCATAATGATTTGGTTTTGCATATCCTTCATTACCTCGAAAACTAGCAATAATATCATTCAAAACACCAAATGCTGCGCCTTCTAAAAATCTTGGTAAAACTGCCATTAGAGCATACTCCTAGAATCTTTCCATACTTCACTTGCACCGGCTTTCTTAAATCTCTGTACTGGAAGTAGTGTTGCAATAGTAAATTCATCGGCATCAATTCTACGAAACTGTGATTTGGTTTGCCCTGCCAAATACCTATGTAGTGTAGGTTTAATTAAGGTAACGCCTTTCAGTTGACTATAGTCTACAACTAAGCGAGTAGATTCATCAAATTTGGTATTATTGCTAAAATCTACCAAAGTATCTAATAGCTGTATTCTCAACGGAATAGGAAGGTAGTGTAAATTGATTCCCAGAAACCCATCTGGATAGTTTTCTATTGGGAGAACCAAAGGAAAAGAATCATAGTATGGTAACTTTTTTTTATGTTTTGGATCATAAATGAACATATTCAACTTACCATAAAATGGTTTGTTGTCTCGTTTACCATCACGTATCAAATCCATAGCGCCAGGAGTACCAAATTCCTTAATCTTATCTCTATACCATTGAGTAGATTTAGGACGCCCCTTTGCCTCATCTTTTACTGCTTGCATGTATTTGCTAATTGCCATGTAACTATTTATACGAAATCCCTAGATGATCCTCAGTCAATACCTTGAAATCCATACTATTCATATCACAAAATTCTGTTGCATATTTCCATTTAGCTTCATTTACTGCCCATGTTTTAACTGCACTATAGAACCTCTTAGTTTTTCTATCAGGAACTTTTGGGGGGCCGCACTGTATCTTTGGTTTAATCTCTATGATAGACTTCTCTATAGTACCATCATGTTTTTTTGCTTTAATATAGAAATCTGGAAAATATCTGTGAATTCTGCCATCCACAGGTGATAAATATGGTATGATGATCTCTTCACTGCCCCACTCTAATATCGAATTACTAGTATCGCAGTACACCATGAACTTCCGTTCCCATAAAGAACGGTACACTATTCGATTGGGATCGCCTTTATATTTTTTAGGATTTCTTGGAGTATATTTGCCCTTATATGCCATGATTAAAATACCTAAATAGTTTCATTGTAAGGATATTTATACATGACCATAGGTAACGCAATTGTCAACCAAGTACTAAACGCAGCTAATAGCGCTGCCCAAGGTGGACTTAAAAAAGTTTTAGGCAATCTGCCGGGATCAGCATTAGGTAACGGAATTGGCGCTAAAGGTGTCGGAGGAATATCTGCAACACAGTCTTCTATGAATCTTGCATACCCATTAGCAGTAGAAACTGAAGATCAAGAGGGACATTATATAATGTTCTTTATTAATTCAGCTGACCCTGCTAAAGTTAAGAAAGTTAGTGCAGGGCAAAAAGCAGCTGCCTTTGAGGCTGGGTATCTCGGAGAAGAGCAACAGATAGATAGACCAACAGCATCTAGACTTTCATCTGCGCCCAAAGGTGCGTTAGCAGTTACTAGACCAGCGACAGTCCGTTTAGCAAAAGCAATATCTCTTTACATGCCGCCTGCAATTAAGGTGCAGTATAAATCTTTATATAAAGAAGAAGAAATTGGTGCTGGAGCTCAATTAGGTGCAGCTGCACTTGAAAGAGCAATGAATGTTGCATCAACCGAAGGTATATCAGGGTTCAATCCACTTAAAGCAAATTGGAGTGAAGCAGGTGCTGTATCTGGAGATGCTGGTCTTGCTTTGGCTGCAAGTTTCGCAAAGGGATTAGAAGCAACTGCTGGCCCGTTGTTGGGTTTACAGGGATCATTTGGAGCAATGGCTATACAATCAGGTCTGGTGTTATCTAATAAGATGGAACTGTTATTTGAAGGTGTTGGTCGTAGAAGTTTCAGTTATACGTTTACTTTTATCCCTAAGAGCGAGGCTGAAAGTAAAGTTGTTGCTGATATAGTATTCACCTTTAAAAAACATATGACTCCAGAATTTGGTACTCTTTTTGGTAAAGGTGTACAGGGCAGAGTATTAAAAATACCAGAAACTTTTGATATACAGTATATGTACAAGGGTAAAGAAAATCCTTGGATTAATAAAATTTCTTCTTGTTATTTGACAGATATGGACGTACAATATGGTAGTGATAAAGCAGGGTTTTATGAACCTTTAGAAAACCCACAATTGGGAACGGTCGGGCCACCTTCAACACATACTACTCTCGCTCTTACTTTTAGTGAAATCGAAAAGATGTCCAGAGAACGTATCGAACAAGGATTCTAATTATGTATTTTTCAACATTTCCTAAAATTTATTATTCTACTACAGGTAAAGATGATCACAAGCTTGTGACGAATCTTTTACGCCGTGTTGGTATAAGAGCAAAAGTTAAAACAAACACAGCACTATTCGATACCTATGACGTAAAAGAAGGCGAAACACCAGAAATGTTAGCACATAAATTATACGGTGATTCGGAATATCATTGGATAATTTTGTATATGAATGATATTGTTGATCGATATCACCAATGGCCAATGTCTACAATTCAATTTTTAGCATTTGTTGAAGATAAATATGATAATTTTGATGCAGTCCATCATTATGAAATATCTCAAAGTTCTGGTGATACCTCAATAAAAATAGATGTGGGGACTACTAATGCAGACTATCCTGTTGCAGACATCGTGACTAATATGGAATATGAAGAAAGTGTCCAAGATAAACTTAGAAGTATACGTTTACTTGATCCTGGCTACGTAAAACAGTTTGTTGATGAATTTAAATTATTGATGGAAGAGAGTAGTATTTAATGGCAGAAGGTTTAACCACCGCTGGAGATTTTGTACTAGACTTGGCTGAGATTATTACTGTAGATGGTTCTCCAGTAAAGGTTACTGCCAATGTTTTGAGTGTAATTCTTTTTGAGGATATAGAGAATCCATTTATTTCGGGTAGTATAAGTTTTAATGACGGTCTTAATATTCAAAACTTATTGCCGCTTATAGGTCAAGAAGTTTTAAAGCTTAGACTTAGAACTCCATCTTTTGAAACTGAAGAAATGATTATAGATTCTTTATTTTACATAAATAATTTATCAACTGTCTTAGATGTTAATACCAATAACAAAATTTTGAATTTTGAATTCATTTCTATTGAAGCTATGGAAAATTCTAGAAAATCAGTAAGTAGAACTTTACGAGGGACTTGTGCTTCAATCGTAGAAACATTACTTAGAAACGATTTGAAATGTTCAAAAGACTTTTTTGTTGACCCTACCAAAGACGGCCGGATAATTTTAGGCACAGATGTGTCTCCTATGAAGATTATCAGAGATATGACAAATGAAGCAATATCTGAAAGACATGGTTCACCAACATACATGTTTTTTGAAACTTTAGAGGGATTTCATTTTAGGTCATTAGAAAGCTTGTATAAAGAAAAAATTCTTATGGAATATACTTCTGATGGAACTGGTGGACATACACCAAGGAAACATGGATTTTCTGAAGTTATTTTAGAATTAAATAAAATTAGAAAAGTGCAAAAAACAAATAGTAATGATTCTATGGCTGATCAAAATAATGGTAGTTATGCTTCTACGGTCATCACTCATGATATATTTAATAAAACTTACAAAGAAACTAATTATAATTATTTTGAATCTTTTAAAGATGAACGACATATCAATTTTTTTAATGGTAGAGGAAAACAAGAACCTATGATTGCTAAAGTAGCATTAGATGATAATGGTTCAACTATTTCTGATCTTCCTGTTAAAACTTTTTTACTTCCTGTGTCATTTGCTGACATTGTTTCTAAACAAGATGGTCAATATACTAATGCAATCACTAATGACTATAAGAATATTCGTGGTTATGATCCTGATTCTTTTATAACAAAAAGAACTTCGATGCTTAACAATTACGATGCAATTGCGGCAGACATCGAAGTAGACGGTAATACATTTATTAGAGCAGGAAATATGGTAGAATTAAATTTGCCTGCTCAATCTGCTGAAAGAATGGAAGAACCAGATAAAGTAGATAGGTTTTATAGAGGGGCTTTTCTTATACGTAATATTAAGCACTCTTTTACATTAAGTGAAAATGAAAACAAACATGTTATGAGTCTTTCGTGTGTTTCAGATTGTGTTGATAAAGAAATTCTTGGTTCTGAAATAGATATTGTGCCAAAAGTTTATGGCAAGAGTAAAAAAATTAACCCACTGACTATTAATGTAAATCGTTTAAGCGATACAAATTATTAGCAACCAAAGGAGAAGTCCACATCAAATCCAAAAGAGTATCCAATAAACATAACAAAAAGGAAGAAAAAATGGCTAGAACCAAAAACAGAATTAAAAATATGACATTCCAAAAACAAACACGAAACATCCAACCTCTAGAACCACTTTCCGAAGAAGATAAATATGTTGTGAAGATGTCAGGATATAAAAAAGGATTAATGGGACAACAATCAAATGAAAAAATTCCAAGATATGCTATCTCCTCTGGCTGAGGGGGTTTATGACAAAAATATATTTAAAGCTATATTCCTTGCGGGCGGCCCTGGCAGTGGTAAATCTTATGTTGCCAAGTCGTCTACAGGGGGTATGGGTCTTAAACTGGTCAACTCTGATAATGCGTTTGAAAATCTCTTAGACAAAGAAGGTCTTACCAAGAAGATGAACACCAAACGAGGTGAACGTGAGACAGATCAAAGAGATGTCGTTAGAGATCGTGCTAAGAATATAACGTCCAGACAAAAAGGTAATTATGTAGAAGGTCGCCTTGGTTTGATCATCGATGGTACTGGTCACGATTATGATAAGATTTCAAGACAGTCAAGTAAACTACGTATGTTAGGGTATGAGACATATATGATCTTTGTTAACACTTCACTAGACGTTGCACTACAGTCAAATGCAAATAGAGATCGGGTTGTTCCAGAGTCTATCGTCATAAAATCTCATAAGGCGGTGCAGTCCAATCTTGGTAAATTCAGTAGTCACTTTAGAGGTAATCTTGTTATTGTCGATAATAATGAAAGGTCACAAACACCCATAAAGGCGGCGTACAAACATGTTGCACAACTATTAAAAAAACCAGTTAAGAACCAGATGGCAAAGAACTGGATTTCAATGGAGCTCGCCAAAAAGAAGAGTTAATGTTTTCATACTTAAACCCCGAAAACCTAAAGAAGATATATGAGATAGGTACTAGTAGTGAAGAGCCTGGTGCTACTTTTCATGATTCTATATCAAACCATTTGCAGATGTTAGAAGAGTGTAAGAACTTCTCAGCTTGGGTGCGTATGGAGGATCAAGAAGAAACCTCAGATCATATTATAGAAAAACATGGTAAACTTCTAGATGGTGTTGATAATGCAAGATACAACTCCCCAGATAAACCTTGGGATAGATGGCTTGCAATTCCTACACAAGAACATTTTCCTACCCTATACGAATTTTTACAGAAGAACACACATCAATACAAGGATTGCACTGTCAGTAAACTCGGGCCTGGGGCAAAGATAAAACCTCACATACATCATCCTCTTAAACCAAAATACCTCTATAATTTGTGTATCAACTTTCCAGAAGGGTGTAAGTTTGAGGTACATCCTAATGGTGAAATACCATATCGCTCAGGCGACATATATAGATTACAGACAAGACATTTACACAGTGTGACAAATGATTCCATCGAAGATAGATATCATGTAGTTATGGAGCATCTTTGACAAAATATATTATAGAATATTGTGGTGGGACTAAAGGTGATTTATTATGCAGATTTCTCAATAACGATAATTCACAATTTTTACCAGACAGAGCAAATAAAACTGAACCAGCAGATATAGGTTGTCTGAATTGGTTAAAGTTGGCTGACCCCTATCAATTAACCCTTGAACGCTTTGAAGAGGTTTTGTCTACAAACACAAAAAAGTATCTTCCTGCTCATCCACTCTGGGTGACGTATGATGATGACTATAATTTGTTATTAAAAAAATATGATTATGAAATTATGCAACTAAGGTTTGAAGAATGTCAATACATTACAATCCGTATAGAATCTAATTTAAAAAATGCTAATGCTATAGATCACCCTGATCCAAATTACATCGTACAATTATTAAATACTGTTTTTTGGAAGGGTTTAGATTATAATACCTTTACAACCAAAGAGCTGAACTCTATCCCACGAGCAACGAACAACGAATATGCTTGGCAACAACGAGCGCACATTCATGATTTATTTCTATCTAATGATAAAAATCGCAAATTTATTTTCTATAGTGACTTGTATTTAAACTTTAATTGTGGTATATTAAACGAATATGATATAGAAGAGTGGAAGTTTTTGGTAAGAAGTAGCTGGTGCGAATATAAAGAGAATGGGTATATGGATTGGGATAGACCTTATCCAAGCACAAACCCCACATCAAAATATAGTGATGTAATTGAAAAATGGATTAAAGAAAATGGATAAAGAGATTAAAGATTTTTTTGGTAATACTTGGAATCAGACTGAGGTTGATCCACATGTGGTGAGAATCATTGCAGAAGCTGATAGTGTTATAGATGTTGGTTGTGGGTTCAATCCTTATAAAAAATTTCATCAAGACCTGATTGGTATCGATATTGCTAATACAAATGCTGATTGGGTAGGGGATATACTAGATTGGCCTTCATGGGATAGTAAGTATGATGTTGCTATCTGTTATGGTATACTGCACTTCAACTCTTATGATTGGATTCGGAAGAGGTTAGAGTGGGTAGTAGAACATACTGCACCAGATGCACAGATACTAATGAAGGTTAATCCTTCTAAAAAAGAAGATCAGGCAGAAGAACTACGGAGTTCTGATGTCATTTGGTTTGATAAGTGGAACCGTGGATTAGCAGATCATTTTGCTGACATATATAAATTAGAAGTTTGGAATTGGAGGGAATGGCGTAACCCTCTTGATAATAGTAAACGTTTGAAATTTGATTATAGAAAAAGGAGATAATCGTGGATACATTATTTACAGAAAGCACTGGTTTGATGGTGCTGTTGGTATATGGCATTTTTGCATTTGCTATGACCTATTGGTACTCTAAGGGGTACAACGATACTAAGGAATCATTCTTAGTCGCTCGTAGAGAGTTAAATACATTTCAAGGGAGTTTGAGTGTTACAGCCGCATGGTTATGGGCGCCTGGATTGTTTATCTCTGCACAACAGGCATACGTCAATGGTCTAGTCGGACTGTTCTGGTTCTGTCTAGGTAATTTCTTGACCTTGGGTGCATTTGCGTATTTTGCGAAGAAGATACGACAATGGGCGCCAGATGGATTCACATTCTCTGGTTATCTGAAAGAGAAGTTCTCTGGTAGGGTACAGGCGCTATTTGTCGTGGAGATGATGTTTCTTGCGATTTGTGCATTTGCAATCAATCTGATTGCTGGTTCCAAGACTGTAGAAGTACTTACAGGACTAGACGCTGGAATTGTATCACTACTCATGGTTCTGATTGCAATCCTGTATTCATTTAGGACAGGACTTAAAGCAACTGTGATGACAGAGATGATTAAGATGGTTGTAGTCTGGACAGGCGCTATCATCCT